>Ga0065711_1026875_pt1 | contig 57902 bp, 43 predicted proteins | sample Hoacrofraction12_FD_59098 | JGI IMG/M metagenome (GOLD analysis project Ga0065711, IMG submission 59098) | Hoatzin crop microbial communities from Cojedes, Venezuela - Epithelial fraction 12 v2 (version 2) | ecosystem: Host-associated > Birds > Digestive system > Esophagus > Crop | place...
GTCCCATTGGCTTTCTTGGCAGCCAGGGCACACTGCTGGCTCATGGTTAACCTGTCGTCCACCAGGACGCCCAGGTCCCTCTCCGCAGAGCTGCTCTCCAGCAGGTCCACCCCAAGACCAGCAGGTCGGGACAGGCTAGTAATCGAGGAAGCAACCATGTGTCTCCAGACCATATGTGGAGAGTAAGAGATGAGAAACTGCAACTTCTTTCATTGTCCGAGGCCAGGACTGGTCTCCTAAGACAGGTTTGACACAAGGCACTTTCAGACCAATAGTGCATTTTTCCTCCTTCTGGTGACCTGTGGGCAGGGGCCAAGGATGTAGCTACTTGCTCTCCACAGCCTCACTCCCTACTGTGGTTGCACCTCTATAAAGAAAATACCCAGCCTCCCAAGGTGCAATAAGTTGCCAGATCAGAAGCTCATCATTTAGTACCTTCTATTCCTACAATCCTCTAGCTGGGAAGACTATATTAGGTTTTACTGAACTGCTGAAAAATTGTGGCAATCTCTGACATCTTTATCAGTCGTGGCAGAAGGATGCTGGAACCAGGAAGGGAGACTGCGGGTGCCCGAAGAGTGCTGCTGTGTGCCTGTGGGAAGTCACTATAGCAACAGAGGAGGAGGACAGCCCTCAGCATCCAGGCAGCACACAACAGGGACCACGAGAAAGGGGGAAAAAAAAACCAAGCAAAAACCACCCAAAAAAACACTAACCCTGCATAAAGGGGCCCCAAAAAAAGGCCAAACCCACCTACTTAAAAACGCAAAATTGCAAGTAATGGAATAAAAATATGGGGGGGAGGGGGAGGAATAATAATATCTCTAATTGTTTCTGTTGGCTGTCATCAGGGATAAATCCAGTACAGTCAAGGTCTTTGAATGACTGACTCCCCGATGGTGCAGCCAGGACACCGTGTGTAATGCCTGCACCAACAGCCAAGAGGGAACCCCACTGCTTGGATCCTGCCTCCATTCAGGCAAGTACTGCTTGTTCTTTCCAGGATGTGGGAAACTCTACACAACTTTGAACTCCATCTGGAGCCAATGCTCAATTTTGAAGACGACTATCAAAACAAATGCTAAAAACTGCAGCAAGAGACCATTTAAAAATAAACATGTTGAAAATAAAATCTCGGTTAATAAGACCATAAAAAAGGAAGCAAAAAATTTTAAATTTACTTGGAGAAAAAAGGAAAAACTAAAAACTATTGCAACGATTGACTAATTTCAGAGTGCTAAGCAGCCCGCCATGGCTACTTGATGGCAACAGGAGCCACAAGCACACACCATTTCTAGAAAGCAAAGACATGAGCTCAGACCGATTAAACCATTGCTTCTACAGATACAGTCCTGGAAAGAGAGAGCAAATTATTTTCCTCAGAAACTCCATCAGTGGCAATTCCCCTCTCAGCAGAGAGCATTTCCAGTGCTGCTGCAGGAGTTTTTACACTCCATTATCATACAACACCTGCACGTGCACGCTCACGTACTGCACACAGTATCTTGCTCAGTGGAATCAGCCGCGTTTACAACTGTAACACTTGATAGACACTTACCTTCTGCAAAATGGTATGAGACATGGAAGCGTTGGCATGTACAATGATGGTAGCTGTTTTGTCATCTCGGATCTCTTTTAGGAGAGGGGTAGGGTCCCGGCTGTCATCTAGCATCCGAACCGAGAGACTGTCCTTGGAAATGAGGAACTGCCGAAGCAACTTCTCTAGGTTTAAAAGGCCTTCAAATAACAGGGAGAAAAAACCAGACACCTTTAAATTTTATGCTTGGTTCAGAAAGCACATCTCCCATGGCCCACAGTCATCCCTGGTAGGAAGCACTCCTGCAGTTCTGTGTCCATCAGCTGCAAAGAAAAGGATTTGGGGCTGCAGTGCAGGGTCACTGCTTGGGCCAGCAGGGAATGGGAAACGATGGAGCTATTCCAGCTGTTCTCCAGACAAAAAGTGGCCCCGAAGGCCTGTTGGGAAGAAATATCATCACTGACACAAATTCACTCAGGACCCCCAGAGTCCAGAGAAGTTCTCCATTATCTTCCTGCATGTGGAGTTGTTCTGGTTATCACTAGTTGCTGGAGGAGGATTCCTCCTCCTAAGCCTTTGCATTACTAGCTCCCAAACTAAGTGCCCTGCAAGGCACAACCTGATACACTTTGAAGATCTTGGAGCATTCTGATGGGGACCTGATAGCCAAGGGCATGTGTCCCTGGGGATGAAGAGCTCTGCTGAGAGTCAGACAAAGCAGAGGTCATTGCAAAAATACAACATTAGGTCTACACTGAAAAATTGTGGAAAAAAAAATTGTGAGTATGGTCCTAGCACAGTGCAGAATTACTTGCGTACGGGGGATTCCTAGAGCAACACAGAAGCCAATAACAAAACAAACAAACCAGTACATTTGGTGCTTTATGGAGAAATTAGAGAGCAAAGTAGGACAATGTTCACAGTCCAGTGGCTCCATCACTGTGCAAGGTCTCTGGAGACCCACCTTCCACCTCCACGTCGAAGTCCTCCTCCCTCTCGCTGCCCTGCCATCTGCATTTTCTGCCTCCCCCGTGCTCCCACTGAGCCCCCTAAATGCACCAGCACAGCACAGCACAGCCCTCTGCCTCCTCGGGCAGCGGCTGGACGTGATCAGCCACGGGACAGAGCCAGGACTGTGGCTGCCTCGGCACTCCCCACACAGCCTGCAGGACCGGGCTCTCCCTTCAGATGGGAGCTGAAGAAAAGAAGTAATAATTGGTGAGCACCCACGTGGATGAGTCCCGACTTCCCTGGACTTGCGCCCTATTGCCTTTGGCACTTCTGATGGAAGTTTTTTCCTGCTGCTAGGTCATTGCAGGGGCTACTTCCAACAGGGCTTCCTTGATGTCTAGTAGGACGTCAAAGCTCCTCCTGCAGCTTTTCTTAGTCAAGAAATCATATTTGATAGAGTCTGTCTCTTCTATCCAGCTGCTGAGTTTCATCAGGAAATAAACTCCTGTCAAGTCTGATTGACCAGAGAGACCACCAGATGTAATCATTAGCAAGACACAGACAGCTAGCATGGTCACACGTCCCATCCCTACAGAAGGACAATGCAAAAAGAAGGGGGAAAGCTGAACTGAAGGAAACTGAAAAGAACAGAACTATCAGCAGAATCACGTCCCAGATGGAGGGGCAAAATCCATCCTCAGGACAGGGCTCTACTCTTAACCTAACCTTACTGTCCACTGCATGAAACCGCTCATTCACCAGAAGGTCAGGGGCCGGGGAAGTGATACAATGCGATGTGATTAGCGTTAGAGAGTGCTGCTTTCAAGGACTCCTGGCACTTCACAAAAGTAACAAAGCAGTGCATTAAGAGATACATCCAAGATGAGGAGCCTCTCACTCACAGCAAGAGTTTTTCAGCACGCTAAGTTTGCACTGAGCTCTTTACAACGCATTCACCTCTTACTTTCTCTCTGAGTATAGGCAGGAACTTAGCAAGGGACTACCACAAAAACAGTCGTTGCCAGGACTTCTCTGGATCACACCAGCTTCTTTTTCTTTCTCACTAGCCAGTGAACTCACTCTGTGTACAGGACACATGGACTAGACCGCACCTGAACACTTTTTTATGTGCTAGCTCAAGTGAACAGTAAATTTTACCTAAGCCTTCCAGCTGATACTTGCGAGGTTTATTTTTACCTTATTCCATGTCTGCAAGGGACCAGACAGGTTGTCGCAAGTAACAGTCCTGAGAATACCAAGTTTACTTACACCTCATCCCAGCAAAATCTGCTGCTGCAAAACTAAGGAAGAGCACTTTACTAACTTTATAAAAGTCTTGCACTACAAAAAAAGACATGGGAACTTACCCTTTTTTCCACAATGATTTAAATTTCATGGCATTTAACACTGTAAGAAGTAGATGTTTAGGAAGAGGAGAGGCAGCACTAAATGTAGCTCCCCGAGCACTCACTACCAAACCTGCACCCAATTTATGTCTGATGAAGGCTGAGCACACATGGCCACTGATGCCAGGACCCTGTTGTCAGGCACTCAAGTCCACAGGACCTTCCCTAAGTATAAAATACTTCTGCCTTTGGAGAGCATTCCCAGGCAAACGTCACGGTGAAGCAAAGGCTGGCAGCAGGGAGTGCTTGCACTGCAGTCAGTACGGAGCGCTGCCAGAGAATGCAGCCTCGTGGTGCTCGGCTTTGGACAGACCTGCAGGAAAAGGGAAAGCTGCACTACTCTGCACGCTGCTGTGCTGGTGGGAGAAGCCCAGATTTAAACTGTGATGTGGCTTTTGAGGAGACAGAAATTCATGGAAAGGCATAGGCATCTGGAGGGAAACCTTCAGCTGTCCCCTCTGGAAATACACCTTTTCTATTTAATTTCCTGCAGAAATAAAATTAGATCCTGCTTCTTAACGCCAAAGGTTGTATTTCTCAGCTGTAAGCTAATCTTGCAAACTGAGAGCATCCCTCTGCCAACTGCCATGAGTCTGTGATTCACATCGGACCCTCAGCTCCCTCTTCATTTTTCCCTTTGTTGACTACATCTGCACCTGTGTTGTCACCTTCTCCTCCAGCCCACGGCTCACCAGGACACAAGCCCACGTATGACAGGCACTCTGGCCTCTGCAGTGAGGAAGGCAGAGCCTAGCTGCTGAGTTTCTAAAGCACATCAGGCACAGAGACGAGGAAGTGGGACCAGGGAAAAAAGGAAACATTCAATCTCCTCCTCTGGCTCCAGGAAATTATCATTTCCAGCACATGAGATCCTACATGTAGCCTCATCAGGCCTCCTGCTTGCAGCCCCTCTTGCCGTGAGGAGGGAAGTCTCTATTATCTGACAAGATTCCCCTTTGTTTGATGATGAGAGGATGTGAGATGCTGCTGCTGACAGACTGACACTTCAGAAGGCTGCTCCATGGGCCAAACATGAGCAGGGGCTTGTAGATCCCTCCCGGCAACTTTGAAGTGCTAAAGTGAGGACCACCGTGCGTGGAGAGGCTGCATCGGGCACGCGCTGTTTGAACAGTCCTATGGGGCCCATAGGCAAGTGCTGAGGCAGGGTGGTGGGTCGAGCTGGCCAGTGGGAAGTCCTGACCTTGCTTATTTTATTTTTCCTTTTCTTATGGAAACCTTCGGAGCTGGCAAGAGCAGCCCACCCACTAGTTCTCTGCAGATACGGTCTCCCCTCCAGGGTACCTGGCACACCTTCCAGCTGCCAGGGAATGCTCCTGGGAAGCGGGAAAGGCAGGATTGGGAGGCTTTTGTGGCATCCCACATCCCGGCTTACCGCTCTTGCCTGTGAAGCTACTGGAGAGGAGGAGACAGGCTCCTTCTCTCCAAGCTCTTCTGACTGTGGCCCAGGGGAGCAGCAGTTCTGTTCATGGTTGCACTGGGTTTGTGCTTGTGCAATCCTTGACCTTGATGGCTGGGAAAAAAAAAAATGGTGATTCCCATCATCTAGCCTGACTCTTACACCCAACAGCATTGCTTCAAACATCTCCATGTGGCCCTAGGGCACACACAAGCTTTTTGACTTCAGCGCCCTGGTCTCCCTTCCTAAGCACTGGGTGTTACTGTCTCCCCTCTGACAGTCAGAGCATACGGATTAGCTCCTGTGAAGTCTATCCACCCCAGTATTTGCCTGTGGTTGTCTTTTCAGGTTAAGGTTTGTGTGGAATCACACAAAACCTTCCCCGTTAGGACTTCAGAGCAATTCACAAATTAATTCTTCCACACCACAGAGAAACTGAGTCACATTATCTTATTCTATTCACCTTTGCATTATGCTTAGGCTGGCCTAAGTTAATTGACTTTGAGGGTCATTTTCTGATTCTGCCAGAAGAAATAACAATCAGTCCCTAGAGGAAGGATGTGACTCCTTACGGCGACAGTATGAGCGTGACGGGGTAGGACCCAGGAGTCCCATCACACAGTCTTGTACTTAAACCAAAACAGCTATGACTTTCCCTCCTGGGATCTAAATAATAACATCCCTCAAAACAGCATTTCCTCACTGATGAGCAGACAGCTCATATGCTCCCCTTATTTGCCTCCAGGGAACCTTTCGACAGCCCAGAGTGTCTCAAGTTAGTCGTTTAAGGACTGTGCTTAGGAGCACTGCTTGTCCTAAGGGAAAATGAGGGTTTGTGCTCCTACATGAAGCTGGATTATTCCTTTTCTGCACTCCATTATAGTCAGAGCATGTTGTGCTTCAGTCCTAGCTCAGATAAGGTCCTCACTGAGTGCAAAGAGCAGGATGCATGACAGGCACCCATCCCACTGCTTGCCTGGGTCTGGGAAGGACTCAGGTTGCATACCATGTCCTAAATAGTGAATTATCCAGGAATACCAGAGTAAAATAAACTGGACCGATTCAATCAAAAGGGTGTTATTTTAATGCAAGCAATTTGGTTCCCAAGGTTTTGATTCAGTTAAATGAAGAATCATATTGTTACCAGGGAGGTATTAATACTTCAACGGGAGGCACCTGCATGTTTTGGCATGTAACTGGGGAGAAGGGCATCAGTGTGCAGTGGTGTGCTGATCTGTATGTGCACTCCTTGCCTGGCAGCAGCACGAGGACAGAGCTGTGAGCATGCTGCACAGCAGGTGAGAAAACCTAATCATCTTTTCTTCCCCCTCCTTTTTTCCCTTTTTGCTTAAGGTTAAAGTTAGACAATGAAAAAATTCCAGCACTGGAAGTAGTGTAGGAGACCATTGGCATGATTTTAATTGCATAATTTTGGCTCATATCCTCTGTTGGGGTAAATCTGAGCGTGCCTACTGAAGGCAACTTACTGACTTACATCAGCTGAGGATGTGGTCTCCTCAGGGTACATAAAACAAAAAGAAAAGGCAAAGACACTCTTCTTCCTTCTGTCCCTGGGCAGGAGTCTGCCACAACACTGCGTTACTAGCACAGCTGGTGGCGTGAAGTTTGCCCAGGGCTAGCTGGAAAGGATGCTCCCTTTCCTTTGTACCTGGCCTCACAATCAGAGACCGCTAAGCGCTTGCCAGTATTCCCAAAGCTCTCACTGGATCCACGCACCTTTTCAGAGCCCCTCTTCTAGGCTTGTTCGTATGGTAAGCTCCAGTGCTAATGAATCTAGCTACAGGATAACAAAACCAAAATAGATGTGGCTACTACACACCGGCTACCTACCCACACACTGACCTTAAAAAGCACAGGACACACTTTAGTCTCTGTAACCAGTGCGACACAGAGCCTGCTCCTGTCATGTTAGGAGAGCTAAGCAGAGATGAATATGGTCTTGCCGAGGTGAATGCTCCAGCATCCAGATGTACACTTACCAGCAGATGTATGGCCGCAGATCCCCAGAGGGTATGCAGTGTACTGACTATTAATCAAGTCCCGCTTTTAGGCCACAAACTGCATGTGGGTTTGGGAAAGACATATTTCAAAATGCTTTACTTGCCTAGAATTATCTCCAGAAACAAGCCTAAGCCTTTTTTTTTTCATTTCAAAAACCCATCTGTGCAAGCATAACACTTCAGATCGTCAAACAGAAGGCAGGCAAGTCTCTCCCAGCCCCTCTCCTTCTCTCACAAACACTGCAAACACCTCCACAGGGCAACAGGGTGTGAAATCTGCCCTGCAGGTCTCCACTGTTTCGGGCTGCTCTGACTGAGTGCCCACCTGCTGCCATCAGAAGAGACCCTGCCACCACAACCAGGCAAGACAGACATGCTGGGATACAACAGCGAGACAGCTCTCTCACGCTGCCCATGGGACCTTCTCCAACAGGCACCAAACATGCAGAAGGAGACAGAACAGAAGGCACTGGGAGCAGAGGGGCAGCCGAACCCAGCCTGGCAATGACTTACATTCAGCTTTGGCACAGATAAGACAGGCGGTGGTGCAGTTAAAGAAATTCAGGATTCCTGCCACGGCCACGCTGATATCGGTGTTGCTGGGGTGCAGGTTGAGGGTGGTGAACCGCTGGAGCTGCAGCTTCAGGAACTCCTCTGGTGCCACTTTGAAGTGAGGAACCTAAGTGGGAAGGAGGGGAAAGAAAACATAATTAAAGAGGGAAAAAAAAATAAAAACAAGTAAATCTACCATAAAGGACCTTTGGTGTGAAATGCACAGCAGGCAGAAAGTAAAATATCCCAATAAAACTGCAGAAGCATCACCAGAGTGAAGAGAGGAGGGTGGGATTTGTGCAATAGCAGAGGAAAATAATTATTGCAGCAACAAGAAGCCACGGGAAGGAGTGGATCAGGAAAAGTCTTGCTGAGCCACTCGGAGAAAGGCAACAGGGGCTGTGATTACAGCACAGGAAACCATTCTGGATGAGTTCAACCTAATTAGCTTGGGCACTAATTGTAGCTGGGCCCACTCTTCATTTCAGGCTTGCTGCCTGGGTAAATACGGAGGATGCTTTGCAGGCAGGCAGGGAGTCACACAGCCTGTGCTGGAGACCCCCAGACCTTTGCCGTGTCCTAGATGGATGAAGTGCTGCAAATCCACCTCTGCTTGCAGTACCAATGTGTCATCAGGTAATTAGGAGAGATGAAGGGAAGAACAAGCTGACCCTGCGCTGGCAAGGCTCAGGAGAGAGAGGAACAGATGCAGCAGCCAGAAGCTTTGGGCTTTTTTGATCAGCGGAGAGGTAACAGGTGGCTATACAGCATGGAAGCTCCAACGGGACCGTAACCAGGAGTTCTAATAACGCTGTGCTTGTCATTAACTCAGTGGAGCAGGAGGTGGGGGTGGGATGCCGTTTCCCAGGGAACTGGGAAAAGGGGGAGCAGGGGAAGCTGCACAGGGGCCAGCCCGAGGGCTCCCTTTGAGGCAGCTCTGCTGCGCACCTCGCCGTTCCACATAGAGGGAACGGATGAGCAGACAGATCAAGCCCAGACACCGGGGGTTCAGCCAAATAAGGAGAAGGAATATTGTTTTCCTTTTGCTGAGTGAATTATTTGGTAGAAATAGAAGACAGAGAAAGGGAAACATCTGCTTCAGCTTCATTAGACGAGTGTCAAGCCTTCTTTTCCTCCATTATTAGTACTTCCAGAAGCTATCATTCCACGCCTCCCATCTCTCTCCTCCTGGGACAGGCTATTAGTAGGTTGTGATGGCTGCTTTATTGACAGCATAAGCTGTTTGGTTAGCAATAGGAAAGTTAAAGAGTAATCAGCTGCTATCTGCCTTGATTTCACTCTGCAGCCCTCATCCCAGGCTCTGTTAACAGGGAGAGAAGCAGACTGTAAGCGAAAGGCAAATTCCCTTAACCAGAGCAGACAGGGCAGCTCCAGTACAGGCGTGCTGATCACTGTTGGGAGCCAGATGGAGTCTGAGACTCGCAGCAGCCACCACTACCAGAGAACAGAGGGATGCAGATAGAGGTGAAGGCAGCCACCACCACTGCAGCTCCTGCAAGCGCCCAGAACTGATCACGGCCCTGGTTCAGACCTCATGTTCGGTCCCAGAGCCCTCCTCTCCTTTCCAAGAGGTCTGCCCCAGTGCAACATCCCTCCCCAGACAGGGGGGAAGTTAATCTTTGGCCCAGAGGCACTAGAGGGGTAAGGCAGGAGACCCAGCTTCTTCCCCTAGTTTTACCACAGGTGAACATCAGGCCAGTCAACCCACCATCTGTGCCTCGGTGGTAAAATGGGGACACTATCCTTTACCTGATGGATGGCTGTAAGTACAGTGGCTCTGGTTGGGTTGCTCTATCACGTTTAACACATCGGCACCAACTGACCCTACAGTGATATAAATCGCAGGGAGTTACTGCAGGTTTACATCACTAGGAGGGCAGCCGAGATCAAGCTTGAGAATCAAACACCTTAGAAGTGCACTAGCACTCACCTTTCATTTCTGGAAAAAAAAAAAAAATGAAGAGACTTACATCAGAGACTCAGACTGAATACAAATTTCAGGGGGAAAGCACTTGCAATCTGTTACTGCAGAGCTGCCTTTGACTGGGATGGAGCACATCTGGGACATTTAACTGGTGAAAGTGCTACAAAATACTCCCAAGAGACCCATCCTGCTGTAGCCCAGAGCACTAGGTCTAAAAGGTCTCATCCATCTCTTCAATACTTCTAATTCTCAGGGAACAAAGAACAGCAGACATTTGCGAATGCAAGTTATTTACAGTGCTTAGTTCCAGGCGCTCCCCTCCTTGGAGGCTGGGCTCCAGAGAGAGACCACTAAAAGGCTGAAAGATGTTATCTGGCTTTAAAGGGATGAACTATGAGAAGAGAACTCAATTGCTTTTCCCGAGAGCAGAGCCAGATCAGTGTAAGATGGTTCAAGGCTTATAAAATATTAAATCAGGCACATAGTCTGGACACAGATAAAAAGGGTTTGCTTTGATGGAACAACAGCAAACAGAAAGTGGTGCAGCTTTCCAGGTATGTGCACAATGTCACGTCACACCTGGGAACTTTGGCCGGGATGTGCATCCACCAGGGCAAGCTGAGGTTTTTGCACCCCTCAGTCAGTGGGGACATGGTTCACATCAGTGTTGCATGTGAAGGAAGCTGAAGTGAAAGGTGATACAGATGACAAGGACAAGGGAGGCAGAAAAGAAAGGGGAAATGTAAAAGGAAGAAGCTGCAAGAATATATGCATTAGGAGAAGGGGTGATAAACCAGGCTTGTCAACTCTGATCATTAGAAGCCAAAGCGGATCATGGTAAGGACAATATAGCAGGTAAGATGACGACAGCATGTCATCTTTGCCAAGGATGTCCCGGAGTACCATAGATGGGTACCTCACTGCCCCCGTCTAATGGAGGTAACATCCCTGCTCTGCCTTGCAGCTGGGACATGAGGACAGAATACACCGGGGATGCTAAGGCACGTGGACATCAGCTGGAGAGGGTTTGGGGAGCCAGCTGGAAAGGAGAGGTGGCGTACACAGAAATGATGGCTGAGAAACAAAGACTCAGACTTGAACAAGAACTACAATAGGCAAAGGTGAGGGAGAAGGCAGCATAAGGCAGAGCTGGAAGATGCAGCTGCAGCGAGCTGTGCTGCTGTGGCTGGGACTTGGCAGAGACGCAGCAGTCTCAACGAACCCTTCAAGGCTGCAGAAAGCACTTCTACATGGGGTCTGCACAGGAGACACCGCTGCTCAGTGTAGTGGTAAATTAAAAACCTAATTCACACTTACTAAATCACCAGCAAAATGCTGTGTTCCCAGGGAGCCCGGGCATGAGGCAGAAGCCAGTGGGAAGCACTGCTGCGACCAGAGCCCACTGAGAGCATCTTTGGTTTGAAGGATAATGTGCAGAAGGCAGGGGCTGGGGAATGGGTCAGGATCTCTGTGGTGCCCCTTACCCACAGCGAGAGACTCCGCTCTCACCCCAGGCCTGCCACGAGTTGCCCGGAGGAAGGAACCCTGGGCTCTGGCATCACACTTCCATCCCAGGGCAGCCGCCGGGCACTAGGGCCTTGTGGCCAAGTCCGCCAGTGCAAGGGCATAGACTTACTCCAACACAGAACCTTTCCACTTACCTCTTTCTCCCCACAGATATTGCTGATAATAGAGCTCGAGGCTGGGCTTGAGGAAGGTCCCAGGACACCTACCACTCCTTTGGGGAGAATCTGGCACACTGTGGGCAATGGAGAGAGGAAACACGCATTAGACTTCATCCTCAGTTTCCAGCAGATGGTCATGCTTACAGTACCTGCTGCACCTTACTAAGGACACAGTATCATCTCCTTCCCACAACATACTCCCTGCCATTTACATCCCCCAAAATTCCTCTATTCCCTCTGAACACTGCCACCCTGCCTGTGACACCCTCCTCTCTGTCTTCCCCCAGACTTTCTAAATCCCACCTGAACTCTCCCCAAAGCCCTGGTTCTCTGACTCAGAACCGGGGTCTCTGTCTTATAACATCCTTTCTTGGCCCTATCTGCTATTATCCAAGATAAAACATTAACCAAAGTTTATGGAAGATACTAAACACAGCAGTGACCTAGCTTCAAAGCATACACGAGCAGCAAACAAACTTGTATGAATTTCTTCCCTCATCCTCTGCAGAGCTCAGTGGTAGTAATAAGGATCGTATTACTGCTTTTCATGTGTGTGTTTGTTGGGTTTTTTTTCTGGCAGTAGTTAATCTTCTGGCTCCGTGCCACCAAGGTTAGCAGAACAATAAAAAGATCCTGACAAAATGAAGAAGTTAAATTTCTTCCCTCAAGCTTCCTGGGTTAAACTGCAACCTTTGGTCCTTTTAATTCATGGTCCAAATTTAGCCAAATGTCAATCCAAGGACTACTCCAGCTGGTGGCACCTCCCCACTGCCATCCCAACCAGCCATGTCGCTCAGAAACGCTCCTCCAGAGCCGCTTGTGCAGGCAAAGCCTCACGAACAGACAGCGAGAGCCCCTCGCCCCTGAATGCCCAGACTCAGACAGGCTCGTCTGAACATGTGCTGGCCACAGCTTATTCTGAAATACCAGACCTGCCTCAGCATCACCAGGCACTTGGCTCCTTTCTCCCTAGACAGACAAAGCCATATTTGCTCAACTGGCACCAAGTGACTGCTTTCTAAAGAAAGAGAATACCATCGGGGAGAAAGGAGGCACCGCAAATACTTATCAGTTCTGGCAAGAGCAAGCTCACAACTTTTTCATATGTAAAAACTAATCCACCGTTATCACAAAGCTGAGATTTTAAAGATAGTGCCTCTTCAGTATCAAATGGCCGGTCTGTTTCAGAGCACCATCCTCACTTCAGGTCCCTGGCTTACATCTCAGACAAGCTTTTGTGATGGTTGTAAAAAGTTATCTAGATTCAGCGGCTGGAAAAAAGGAGCTAGAAAATTTCAAACCAGAGTGTACTTTTTGTAGTGAAGGGAATTCATCATGAAAACCGTCGTACTACATATCAGAGCAGGTTTTCTAGCAACTTCAGGTCTTTAAATCAAGACCAGACGTTAAATGAGAGCCTATACTGCACTTGTGGTTTTTTTTCAGAACAGCAAGCTATGGGGTTGAGTGTAGCATTCAGCACATGAATGCCTACAATCTGTTTTCTGCAGAAGACGACTGAAATATGAGGCCAAAAGCTGAGGACTTAGTTTCTCAATCTGAGGAACTGGTTTCACTTCTCTCCAAGTGCTATTTGAAGGAAAATCTCCATATACTACTAGGCCCCATACATACCGATGGCTCTGACTTCTTACAGAAAGTGCCAATGATACGCAAACACCTTCTCTTGGGTTTTCCTTCCTTCCATACTCTCTCACCCTCCACCATCTCAATCTCCTACAGAACAAGGGATATTTTTCTGCGGCATCTTCAAAGGAATCCAGTACTGGCTTTTCCTCCATGCTTAAAAATTTACAGGCACTTACACCTCTTCAGAAGATCCTTTTAAGTAAGAGCACCAGCAATTTGAAAACCCCACATGCTATCTCAGCGGCACTCATCAGTCCCTCTCAGCTGCAGCAGAGCCTTCGGGTGCTCTGCAATTCAGCATCTAGGAGGAAGGAGCTGCTCCAAATCCTCTTTATCCCCAGGTCATTAGGGCAACAGTCCTGGGGAGAATTTTGTTGTTCGTGCAGGGGAAAGTTTGGTGAGCACTTTGCTTCTCATCTCTGGTATGGAGAACAAAAAGTGGGTTAAGTAGTCATAGCAACAGAGTTGCAACAACTGTCAGAAGAAAAAGATCTGGCTTATCACTCCAAGGGTGAAACATCCAGTAAAATTAAGGAAAATGAATGGAAACAAAGTGGAGGTGCCTGAGGCAAAGGTTTCGACCACATTTGGAAATCTGGTTCTCTTGTAATCCAAACACATTTCCTATTTCAGAACACTACCTGATGCTGTTAGTCTCCACAGGGAGAAAAGGCTCAACCTTGCAACCATCATGGGCACTGCAGATTCAGACAAGCACTTGCAGAGATGTAGAAACGTTGGCCCTGTACCAAAAATTCATCCCTGATAACTGCAAGGACTATAAACACAAATACTGGCGTAGCCCCTGCCACTCAAGTCTCTTCATGCTTCAACACAAGGGTGCCATGTAAGCTATAAACTGTGCAGGACACATCTTTGCTGCAAACTCAGTTACCTCTGTTCAAAATCATGTCCAATTTTTATGTTTGTTAGAATTCAGTACCTCAAGAAATATGGGACATTGAAGTGACATCACATTAGAAACTTTTTTATCATGAGACGGGATGTGGGTGCTACTGATCATCCTTGACCTGAAGGCCTGAGATGTCCCAAACCTCCCATTCCTGCCATTTTTACGGACTGCCTGTACTCAGCTGTTTGAAGTTAAACATCCTTGAGGACAGTGGGACAGAAAAACAAGAAACAGGTTTAGCAAACAGACTTCTTAACAACACTTTTAAAATACATGTGTCTTTTAAAAGGAATCATTCTGGGGTGCACTCTTCTCTGCTGGGACCTGCACTGGTTTAGACAGGACAGGATCCCTCCTGCCATCACCCAGAGGCAGCTCCTTGGAGGTGTGAACTGCCGATTGCTGCCTTTCGACTTCTGTGTGGAGCTCTCTGCCTCTGCTGCTTGCGCAGCTCAGATGGCCCATTTTGGTACCTCTGACTGCACAGTTATGGGCTTTTGGGGTCAGAGTCCCCTGGCCCCCTCCAGCACACGCTGCAGGCTGGAGCTAGGAGGTGGCCCTCAAGCAAGCTCAGGTGTGTGTTCAACTTGCACTGCAAAACGGTGACCCTCCTTTCATACTAGCAAGTCTATCCTGCCACGTAAGTGAGAAAGGGCCGTGTTCAACGGTTTCCACAAGTACATTTAGGAATTAAGTACAAGTCTGGACACCCAGGAAACAGCAAGTTGTATTTTAAAGGAAGATGGAAGGATGTGCTTATTTTTGAACATAAAAAAGCACAACAACAAATGAGTAGCTCTCGCATTATATGTGTATGTACATCCACTCAGTCACAGGCACACAGTACCTTTCCCATCCTGGGATCTCAGGGCACTTGGCAAGCATTCACACAAACTCTCCCTGTTCAAAGCACGGCTGAAAGCGCTCCGGTGAGAGCACCCACCCACAGTGCAGAACACAGCATCTCTTTCACTGCATACAGATACCTGATACAAGGGTTTCAAACAGCATGCAAAGAAGATTCCTGCCTCTAATTGAAAATAAATGAGCAGGGAAGGTATGCAATTACCTTCCTTCATTTCCATGACGGCAAAACCTATCAGAGGATCTTGAACGACACGGACTGGTCAGGATGGGATTCTCATACAAAAACCACCAAGTACATAAACAGATGGCGTTACAGAGAGTGCATCCTGCACCATGGCTCCAAGACTGCTCCCTGCAGCATCCTTTATGCTTCTTAGCAGGAGGAACCCACAACCAGAGCAGGCTTAAATGTGAAATCCAACAGGGTCACAACAATGGCAGGACAGATAATAGCACATTTGAGCCAATGTCACTGAATGGACATATCAGGCACTTTGAAATATCAGTGTGAATAAATCAAAATTAAAAATCCCCCAGTTGCTCTCTCACTCTGACTGCTGACACGCTCAGAGATGTTTGGATGAACAACAGAAAGACGCTTAAAAGACTGATGAAATGATAGGGGACAGGGTGACAAGTAGAAAATCTGTCCCTCCCTGGACATCAAAAGGAATAAGGTGTTTTAGATAAAGACATGATTAAACAAGTCATTTTGGATCTCCATAAAAGGAGTTGAAACATCAAACACAAAGAGAGAAAAGGCTTTACTCATAATGGCAAAACAAGCTTTATCCATAACCTTTCACTGCAAACTCATTTCAAAACACAGGACTTTAAAGTGTTGCACACAGGAACAGCCAATGTTTGTCTTCATTCACATATAAAGCTGAAATAGCAAATCATGCACGCATGTGATTAAGACTGACTCATATTTTACCCGCTATAGCAATTGTGATTTTGCGGCCTCCTAATAGTAAGATGCCTGAGTCAGTCAGGAGGAAAAAAAGAAAGAAAAATGGCTCAACACTAAAATAAAAAGTAACTCTCACAAAGTCTTTCTTCTCTTGAAGCACTAATTGTACACGGAATATCACTGATGGGGAATAATCACAGCATTGCTAGATCAGTCAGCTAAGCACGCTAGCTGTGATATTTAAGGGTGATTCAAAGGGCGTGAAATTTGAGAACAGTTTTAAACAGATATATAACAGCTTTGCAGTCACAGGTTAAAACATCTAAACTGCTTTTATTAATATTATGTGTGACAACAAATATCAGTGTCGTATTAAAGCTGAGAAGTCAGACATTTGAAAGCCATGAAAGCCTTGAAATTTAAGTTAAAGGATCTGACTCTCCTCCGCTACCAGTATAAATCAAGAATAACTTCAGTGACATTAATAGCGGAGCCATGCAGAATCCAGATTTCTCCTTCTGTAGGAAATGCTTCAAGACATTTTTCACTCTGAAGAAAAGGCAAACAACATACTGCAAAATTACGTGAATACTCACTTCACCAAAATGAAACCAGCTTGCTCTGATTTCAAATTTTTACATTCTATAAATCATAGTAAAGAAAACAAAGAAAATCACTCCGAGGTGAAAATTCGCAATGGAAGATTGCTTCTTCCTCACTTCTTCCATTTCCATGTTCTCCCCAAACACCACCTTTGCCGAAATGAACAGTTTCTTGCATAATACTTCATTCTCAGCAAATTAGTATTCTTCTGCTTGAAAAACATTCCAACAGAAAAATTTCTGAGCAGTGTTACAGGGGGTGCAAGTGAGAAAGCAATCCCGCTCACGATCTTTACCACAGCTCTCGGGTCACTTGGCAATCGAGCCTGTTTGCCAAGCAAAGTTAAACAACAGAAACGCTGCTACAGAAGATTTATGAGTAAGGAAAAAGAATGGAACTAAAAATGGTACCGGTTCTTTCCAAGACACAGAAGGCTCAGGCAAGCAAGCAATTTTCTCATTTCCTAGGAGTCTCGCTGGGAGATTTGGGATACTTTCGGGGGCAATCTGGGAATACACTTGATAACACAGGCAGTTGCCATTCCTCCTGCATGACCTCGCCAGCGAGACTGCATTCGCCCTATTGCTGTGCCAAATGAGGGTAAAGCAGGATGCACACAACCCTGAACAGATGAGAAAGACCAAGAAAAAGTTAAAAAGCTAAGGGATCCAAAAAGGCAGAGAACGGCTGTTTTAAACAGTCCCTGTGATGCTGCATGTGATGATCTCAATCTAGACCGCCTCATGGGTGACAGGCTCTATAAATAGACATACAGGTACTTGCTGAAATGCACTTTATTAACCGAACGCTTCTATAAATAATGCAAATGCTAATTCAGGAAATGAAGGAGCGATCTCCTGATCTCTTAGGCCTACTGAGCCCATTCTGCAAGTTACCCAGAGACCTGCTCCTGAGCAGCACTGGGTACCTGGCTCCACGGGGCCTCCCAGGCACAGGGATGCTCAGTACTGCGCAGAATAAAGACCAAAGCTGTGTGAAAAAACAGCCCACTGTAGATCACAATGTACTACCACACCTTTCTGGGATACCCTGCAGGTGGCTGGAACACAGAACCACTGGGAAACGAGTCTAAAATCCCTATTCTTTAAAATGATTTCTCCAGCTTTTTCAAGCCAGCTTGTAATAAAAAAATTGTAGTCCTCTCCTGCACTCCAAAGGTCATCTTAGAAATTATTCTGAAGGGAAGCTATCCTATTCCACAGGAATTTCCCTCTTACAGTAAGAAGCTATTATAGATCTTTTCGGTTTCTTTCACTTGGGCTCCTGAGAAGTCTCTGGGACACTGATCATCAGTTCCTTTTTTATTCATCAGCACGTGGCTGATGTCTTGGGCATCTAGAGGAACATCTATAGCAGAGACCCAATTGCATTAAAGGACTTGAAAGCAATGTGGAAAGTATACTGCTCTTTCAAAATTAGCTCTTAATCCACATAATTTTAAACATCACTTGAAAACTTCACTTTGTTTAAACAAATCTACTGCCAATCTAAAGCACTGGAAGAGCTATCATGTTTGCTGACACATGGCATTCTGTGGGGTTTTAAAAATAACCTTAATTGCACTGAACTTGCCCAGAGTCTCTAATTTGCATATCATTAAGTACTTCACAAAGGAGCATCACCTCCTGTATCATTACCTCTGTCTATTGACACACAGCTTGAAGAAAATAATTTGTCCCAAGCTACTAAACTGAACGGTGGCAAAGTTTATTGGGGACCCAGATCCCCTCAGTCCACGCCAGGGCTCACCTCACAGCAACACACTAAATCCTCAAATGAAAACTGGTCTCAGCACTTACCCTCCAAGCTGAACCTCCCCTCACGTGCCACCGTGCTCCCACGGTGAACGCGCCCAGGCAGGGCCAGCCTTTGCAAACCCCCTGCACCAAACCTGACTGCGTTCCGGCAGCCAGGCTGGGCCTGAGGCTTTGCAGAGACCCACTTCTATGCTACAACGCGTCAATCTTTCAAGTGCTGAGAGAGGAGCAGAGAGGTGCTTTCTACCCTGTGTACCCGCCTTGACTATCACAGTTATCCTCTGCACCAAATGCAGCGTGCCAGAGACCTCCTGCAGGCCAGCGGAGAGAACAGCTGGGGAAGGACCAGTTACATGGAGGAGTACTCACTGGTTTCTGCCGTCTCATACTCGCTGTCTCGCAGCAGCTCAAAAATGTCCACTTCCACTTTGGCTTTCCCCACCCGCTCGGGCGCGCGGTTGATACGGTTCTTGGCCAGGGTGATGGAGAGCCTCTCCCCTCTGCTGCACTCCATGGGGTCATCCAGGATGGCAGCTGCGGGAGCAAAAGTGTTGGCAGTGGTTAGGCTCGGCAGGGATGCGGCCCGGCTTCGCACCCCGCCCCCGTCCCCAGCATCCCTCCGGGATCTCCTCTGCCACGCGAGCAGCCGCCGTGTTGGCACTGCTGCTCCCACTGCTGCTATTGTGAGTGCATCCTCCCTCCCACGCGCGGCCTTTCCCGCCGCTTCGCCCACCTCCCAGGACTTGCCAGACACGTGGGCGGCAAAATCTCTGCAGCAGCGGCTGCGGTACCTGCCGGCGCGCTGCAGCACGACACAGCCACCTGCGCTGCTGGGGACCTGGCAGTGCCCAGCACCCGCTGCAGCACCGGCGTCAGCCCGCTCGCCCTGCATGCTCCTGGAGAGGGACATCCAACTGCGCAGCCCCCAGCTGCCCAGATCCCGGCGCTGCCTCCCATCCCAGCAGAGGATGAACGTCCCCAGATAGCCCCAGTTCGCTTGTTTGAGAAAGCGTTGGTATGGTGCTGATAGCTGGAATATTTCAGGAAGCGCGTGGGCAGCCGTGGGTGGGAAGGGACAAATATTTTTCAAACAGAAAGCACTTGACTCTTGAACTCGGCTCCTGGGCCTGCCCACTCAAATCTGTGTTAGGCAAAGGCAGATAGTGTGGGGTATTATTTTTATTTTCTTGACGGAAGGCAAAAAGAAATTGGAGTCGAGTGTTAATCACAGCGTTTCATTATGAGCTGGCACAACTTCTGCACCCCATTGAGTTTATCCTTGCTAATAGGAGGTGTCCTCCCAGAACACAGCTATTTAGTTGCACCTGGGGAAGAACAGCGTTGTTTTTTCTTGTGTATATTACAAAGGCACCAATGCTTATCTTCGCTTCCCAAAAATCACTCAAAAGGGAGCAGCGGCATTCAGAACTGCTCAGGTGTAGACAGAGTCACAGCCCTGCACCGAATCAGGCCCTGCACCGCGTAGCTTAGCAAAGCAGGGATTAGTGGGGCTCTGCTGGTTTGTGTGTCAGGGAAATAGGGAACTACCTAGAGCAGCTAGGTTCCTTGGGGAAGCTTTGAAATGCATCATTGTGCTGTGGCACATTTTGTTTTATTTGTTTTTTAAACACGGAAAAACTGAGTGAAACATGTAAATCAGCTGATAACAAATCCACTGGTGAAGCAACGGTGGTCTATGCTAGCTTGATTTACTTCGCATCCTGATGATACCCACTTAAGAACTCCTTCTCTTCCTACTTTTTCCCCAGTTTTATGGGAGCTATATTGAACTAAGTACTGATAAAGAAACGCACAGCAATACTCGTTGTACGAAATGCACAGATGTCTTGGCGAAAATTCCCAGTCCTTCAGGCGACACCATCTCCTCCGCTCCGCTAACACACAAGCACCATCATTATCTGCAGAGCTAGGGCAGTTAATCTTAATCTCATTATGCAAGAAAAAAGGTGGTGCTTTCCTCTAAGGCCAGGAGCATGGATCACAGGTTTTTGAGACATCGATATGGCTGGTGACTGCTCTTAATCACAAAGAAGCTGGGAGACTGAAGTGCCCCAACAAGCAGCTTGCTCAGTTCGCCGCTTCTCTAGGAGAGGAGAAGCAGCAGCAGCAGACAGAGAAGAAAGTCCCAAATGGGCCCCACTTTCTCACACACAAAACTGTTTGATGTGTGTAAACTTTTCACTGTGGCCCTGTTTCCAGGACAGTGTAAAGCAACGTACTGAATTTGATGAACATTACAAAATGCTTCCTACATTCCAGGTGCCGACATAGCAAAATTAAACATCAGTGGTGGGGGAGTGTATGTCAGCATTCTTAGAGTCATTATTTTCTAATTTAAAGCTTCAAAATCACTAAATTAGACAACTTCTTCAAGTAGATTCTTCAATTGTAAGTTTTCAAACAAAATTCATTTCCAGTAATGTGTCATTAAATACATTTCAAAAATAAAAGAGCCAAAACCGAAGCATTTCAAGTAATTTCCTCAGGCCACCTAGGCACAAATGTTTGCACAAAGATTTTTTTTTTTTTTGTCTCTATTCAGGATAGGGTTTTCCATTTTTATTTGTGGAAATCTTGAAAACTTCTCTACAGTTGAGAAAAGAAACAAACCACAAAACCTCTTTCCTACTCAGCTCTGATTGAATCTGAACTTTGCAGCCCACCTTGGGAGCAAATACACAAGGAAGGGGAACGTGCCCACAGCAAGTGGCAGGTTTTGAAAAAGAAAGGAACACAGCCAGACAGCCTGAATCCCGGGACGGAGGTGGCAGTGGCACTCCTAGAGCCCAGCCACTAATCAAAACTACATTACTGCTTAGTACCTCCCTGCAGGCCATACGACAGAAAACTAGTAAAATTTGTGCACTTGCATTTTGGGAAACTAGTTAGTTTTACCAAATATTAAACCAGCCCCCAGAACAGACTAGGTAATGAGGCTGCACTAATCTTTATTTATTAAAGCTAGCGGATGGAAAAGGTCATTTAATGTTTCAAAAAAGGTTGGTTTTAAAACTTCATGTCTTGGGACACAGTGCCAAAGCTCATCTAATAGCAGCATCAATAAGTATGAACGAAAATCTTTATAGAAATTCCCTTTCATCTATTCCTGTCTATTAAATATGTGAAGATGCATCAAGTAAATCTTTAATCCTGAAAATTCACAGCAAAGTCTTTGAACTTTGTTGGCCTCAAAAATCACTTCTCTCTTCCCCATCAGAATAAATGTCTCCAGTCTAGACTGCCTTCTCTATGAATTATGAGAAAAATGTTTCAGAGGGAGCCAGGAGCACCTTGGACTCTGATGCCCAATTCAGGGCTGCTTAGGATTTCACAGGGACGTAGCGTCAAACAGCTCCAAGTGAAGTCAGCAAGGACTGGCAGAGGCTAAGCTTTCCTCAGGAAGAACTGGCTGGAAACATCTTTTCCCATGGGATGTTCCAATCCTGACAGATAAACAGCCTTTATGTAGTAGTAATTCTGTTTTTATTCAATAGGCCCAGGTTTTCCTTATACTTAACACAAGGCCCAAAAACCCAACTGTAAATTTCCATCAAATGCAAATTTCAAGTGTAACACTCAAAGTTAATGACTTAACAGCAAGAACCAGAAAAAATGTATTACTGGTAGCCAAAGAAATGCAACATGACGTGACAGTGCCCTCTGAGAAAACCAGATTTCGGTAACTTCCCTACAGGTCGTCCTCACCTCGGTGCTCTTCCAGCCCCAGAGGCAGGCGGACACGACGGCGGATGGGAGGCAGGCATCGATGCTCTCTGACGAGACGTGTGTGTCCGCATGCATGTTTGTGCAAGTGTGTCAGCACACACCCGGTCTAAGCCCTGCCCTACCGATACACAGCACACAGCATCCCCGCAAGTGCCTTGTCCAGAGAGGAGCTGGACAAGGGGGTCCCCAGAGATGCAGCGTCCTTGGGGTCCATCAGCCCCGTCCCCCAGCACATGCAACCGGCTCTAGCTTGTGTGCTTCCAGCAGTGTATACAGCTGTTTTCCTGGAGCTGGGCTGAGACACAGCAACTCATCCTATAAAGTACACCAGCCAGTTTACAGACAACGCCAAAATTTAATCCTTTCCACACTCAGCTGGGTTTCAACCAGTGCTAAAAAAGCGGAAAGGCTTCCCATTCCCCGAAGCCATGTGGCTCCCCAGAGCGCTACCCGCCGCCAGCCAGATTCACAACATATGCACTCTGACAAGCCTAATACGATTGCAAGTTTTACTACATATCGCTACTTAATTCATGATCCAACCAAGATCTAATGAAGTAGCATTTTTATAACAATAACAGGGAACAGATGTTACTGGGAGGTTTATACACTGCTACAACAAACAGTGTTCAGCTGACCTTTCCCTCTTAACTTTATTAAGTATTCTTACATTTTCTCAGACTCTTTTCGTGCCATTGAGATGTAAAGCCCTACTCAGAAACACAATTGCCATCTCCAGTCCAGTGGCTTGAAGATGCAAATCTAGCAAAGCACAGGCTTAGTAAACATGATATTTCACTATTCATAACCTGTCCCTCCGACTTAAAAAGATATAAAGCCATCCATAACATTTCTCAGGTATTTCCTCTGACAGGTTAAGATCACACCTACGACCTCTTCTGACTGATACTGTAAACACAGTCCTCAAATCCTCTATATTGCCATGGTGAATGGGCTCTCAAATTAAGAACTGTAACTTCAGTTCAACCAGATTTAGACACCTAGAAGATCCAGTACATACCACTGGAGCTGATCCGTCCTTCATCACACAACTAGGAACCCTTCAGATCAAAGCCATACCAGAAAAACTAAGCACTGGTGTCCTGCTTGGGAATGCCAGGCTCAGGAGATGAAGTGGGGGAATCACCCCAGCCGTGCATATCTCCCCCTCCTCCTGCTCCTGCCCACCACTCCCGGACCACCTGCACCTGGCTCCTGACTTCATTAACACCAAACTTGCTCCAAAATCACGAGGCTGCAGATTCATTTGAGGGGCAGTTGATTAAAAAATTTTGTGGGATTTTGCATGTTTGCCCTCTGCTGAACATGGCACCAACACTTCAGGCTGTCAGTACTGTAAAGGGTAAGAAATCTGCAGACTTCCTCATTACAGGGCTGTCAAGTATAGCTCCAGTGGAGAAACAGGTGGGATTGTGTTCCCATTATAGTCTCTGAAGTGCTGCTTAAAAATAAAATAAAAAGTCATCAATATGCTATTACTCTGAGAGGAAAGAGGATCTCATCAAGGAAAAAGAAAACCTAAAAACATAAACTCTCCTTCACAAAGAGACTTGATAATATTTGTCTGATCAGTATAGCAGAGGGCTATTTATTGCTCTTGGCCAGCATTTGAAATCTGCATTTAAATGGAGCTTCCCTCTCATTTCTGATACCCAGAGAGAGTGATTTCAGAGGAGAGAGAGAGAAGGGGAGACATGATACAAATAGCTGAGGGCTTTAGTTTCTACTGCTTGAAACACAGCATCTCTTTTCTCTTCTTTATTAATAATTGCTTTGTGTGCATAAAATCAGAATAACATTCTCTGAGACCAGGAGTTTCCAGGAAGACAGGGACTGCCGTCGCACTTCTCTGCTGTCCTCCCTGAGTCTGCAAAGGTGACGACCTGTCACAGTGCTGGGATGCAATGCCTTAGTGGGGCAGCTCACCTTTGTGCCCTGCAAACACTGTCCCTCTGGTCCAGGCAGGTAAAAGCACCGCCAGACTCTTCTTCCCTCCTCGGCACACATCTACGTGAAACAGAGATGGCTGCTCCTATCCAAAATGGGGCAGGAGGAGGGAGCACAATTCAGCCACCATTCTGAAAGCAGGCATCTGCAAGACAGGTCTCATCTCACCTCTCACTCCTTTGATTCACGTGTGGGCAGGAAAACCACTAATGAGACAAGATCCTGCTCTTCCGATAAAGATAACCTGCTTTTCTGAATACAAATCTCGCTACAAGGCAGCCAAACATCCTTAGCATGAAGACAGAAGCAGAAAAGCACCAACGGACAAGAAAGGAGTCTGAAATGGAAATGTCCTGTTCAGAGCTGGGTGATGCAATCTGAAGCCGTCCTCTTGTACAAAAGCAGGGCAGCAAACTGAGGTCCTTTAAAGCCAACAGGGAAACTCCTATGGGTTTCCACAGCCACAGACTTGAAGCATGCTGCAGCTGTGGGTAAAGTCCTGATCTGTGAATTCAAATAGTGTGTTTGCAACCAGATACGTCCTACTTAATCCCCTGAAAAGCCTGTCAAGACTTCCCAAAAATGAGGAGCGAAAAGTAGGGAGAAGTAGGAATAACTGATTTAACCTTCCTGAGGTGTAAGGTCAGGGCTGAGGCAGGGAATAAATGATTATGGTTCTGAAAGAAAGGGATGCTCGAGGCTTCCAGCAAGACAGGCTGGAAGAATGAGTAAGAAAGGCTCTCTGTTTCACATGGGCAGGGTTTTGCAGACAGAAAATGGAAGGAGGTGAAGGTCTAATGCTAAAAATGGAACGACAGGAAAGCATGGTGGGGCACTGTTCACTGAATGCATCCAAGAGCTGCGGACACCACCCAGGGATGTTGCTACCAAAGACACATGGAAGCAAATGGGCACCAGGACGGAAAAACTCCCTGGGGGTGTCAGAAATCTTCCAGCAATAAAACAGGCAATTCCAGCCACCGAGAGCCTGCTTCTGCACACCTGTCCGTGGTGTGGTGGGATGCCTTTTTGTTTCCCTGAAGCTTTTCTCACAGCAAGAGGCATTCATAACAGTGCTTTCTAGAGCAGATTTTCTGCATCTCTGAAAAGCCAATCTGTCAAACCGGACTGCAGTTTGCCACAGAATTCGAGCTACTGGATGGACACGTACCCATATCCACACAAGGTCAGTCTAAGTGCCTAAATCTCACTTTCTTAGGAAACCAGCCTAAAAACACTGACCGAAGTTGGGAACATTGTTTTCCTGTCTGTCTTTTGTTTCAACAATGTCAAGTTGAGTTTCAAGAGGAAGTTTCTCTGCCTGTTTTCATGGTCTCAGGTGACCAGCAGCAGCTGTGGTTGTTACGAGAGCAGCGCTGGGAAGCCGTGGTGGGGCCAGTAAACTTCGCAAGACCAAGAAACAAGCAAGAACTTAATTAAGTCAGTGGAGAGTATAAATAGAAGAAAAATAACCACACAAACCCCAAGTGCCACTTCCAGGGAAACAAAAAGAATAAGGAAGGAAGAAAATGTATAAAATTCTAAGCTAAAAAAAAAAAGCCAAAAACAAATGGGGAGAGTCCGCTAGGATTTATAGTTCTAATCACAGATTTGAGATGGCAATACACAATGCAGCAGTGGGACTCTGTGTGTGAGAGCAGGCAGCAGGCACCAGTGTGGGAAAGAGCCTGCCGCAGGATAGGGAGACAGGAAAGGAAACGGACACAGAGCCCCAGATGACATGGGACACTTTCCTGGTCACACACCCACAATAAACATGTTCTGTACCTACAAGACAGATGACCACTAAAGCCCAGAGCTCCATCCCCTGAGGTGCCTGTATTTCAGTGGCAGCCAGGCTATTCCAGCTTAGACTCAACTCTGCAGTACTTTGGGATTTACTCATTGACAACGATGTAAGGAGAGCCACATTTGCAAAACTGACACTTTGCCTCTTACAGAGGGAGCCATTTTTTTGAACCTTCAGCATGCTCCAGGATTAAAGGAATCTGGGGCTCCTCTAAAGCCAGCGGATTTCCATTTATGTAAGTAGGGCCTTTAGCGACCATTTTCCTCTTAACACTTCCTGGGATCTTCGCATTTGTGGGGCGTTTGCTCTTCTTTAGCATCTCCCTATTTCCAGAATGTTAGGGCTTTGGCACTGCTTGCTGATTCTTCCTAGGCTGGCAAACACCAGCGCGTTGCAGCGGATGCACACCTTAGACCAAACGATGGAGTACATAAGTGCCAGGCCCCAGTTCCAGGCTGCCCCCAGCCAGCTGATCAGTTCCATACACAGAGATAGCAAACAGTGTTGGACGTATCCCCAGGGTCAAGGTGAGAAGGGGAAAAAAATTGCAGTAGCGACAGGATCTAAGGTTTTGTTTCCACTAATATGGTGAGCTTACAGGTAGTTTGCACCAGCTCTGCTCTTGTTACAAATCATTAGCCATTGCTACTATTACATATCTCTAAAAGATGGATGCAAGGGCAAGGACCTACCATGCTGGACGTAGATACCAGATATGACAATTGCTTTGAAGATATGAGACAGACAAATGATAGGTGGAATGACTTTCATTCTCTTATGATGGATGAAGAACAGAGGCACAAAGAGATAAAGCGACGCCTCAAGGTTTTGGAAGACCACGTAGCAAATAAGCAGAGTTAATACGCCAAGAGACTTCAGAAACCCTTGTTTAGCACCTTAGCCTTTTTACTTACTGCCACTGAAACTTGACACTACTGCTTCAATCTGCAGGCATCCAAGAGCATCACAAAAACCAAGTGAGCACTATTAACAGAGCTGTTGGGAGATGGGAACCTCCAGAAGCAGCAGCATATTAAAAGAAACATTTATGAAGATAAATGAAGACCAGGGTCAATGCTACAAGGCTGAGGACAGCATGGATGGAAGATTCAAACTATGTTTGGAGCCTTTGTAGTCAGTGGAGAGGGTCAGATCCTACAGAGCAATTCAGAGCTCCTAATTCAGGTAATAATTTGTCCCTAACAAGCTGGCCTTTAGAGTCACTGCTCTCTATGCACCTGCTCCACAGGAAACCTCACTGCCTACCTCCCACCACCTCCCAGATGCTGGTGCACAGATATGCAAGGAAAGAAAGTGTGGCCTAAGAGTAGAAGGTGATCACAGAGAAGCTGAGTAGAAGATGAACAAGGGTGGAAAAAGGTGACACTGGAAACCTCACCCCAACTGCAGAAGATCAAGTTGTATTAAACTGCATGAAAGAGTTTGATCCAATTATAAAACAATGACATGTGAGCCCTTCGCTGATGTGCCTTAGGATTGTTTTCATCTCTTTGCTTTACTGTTAGAACAAACAACTTTTCCTGCTGAGTCACACTGAAATTAGATGCTAAAGAGCTGCCACACCAGATGTGGAAGCCCTTCAGATCCAATATCCATCAATCTACAGCGCCTCTATTTATTTATTTTTTGCCACTCAGCCTTCAGCAATTTAATAGGTTACTTGAATATCTTCTTGCCTTTCCTCTTCAGCTGTCTTCAGCTCACTGCATTTTTTCCCCTGATGACTTCTTCTCCTGGCTTTTGAATGGGAAAACAAAACAGGAATTTTATTTTCCCTGGACTCTGACATGGTTTTCTCTCCATCTTAGCAGAAAACTGCTAGTTCATCTAAACCCAGTTTGTATACTAGTTTGCTAATAAAATGATGATGTGTTACCAGAAAAGAACTGCTTTTTCTTTCCTTGCTTGTGTACAGAGTGGCTCCTGTTCAACCCCAAGTCAGTACCTGTGCCCACCTGCCTTGCACTGAATCCACACTGCAGCTGAATGCGGGACCGCAGCACTTCAGTGCCCAAGCCAAATGGTCACTTCTGAGCCTTAGAGGTGAACCAGCTCAGCCACACCTCCGAGATTTCCAGAGGCCCATCTTCTGCCTTGAGCACTGAGCCTTCTGGCACCTCCTGCAAACTCCACCATCTCTAACATAACCTGTGAGTTTCTCAAATATTTGTCCTCACAATACCTCCACGAAGCAAAGAAACACTGCCATGTCAATTTTGAAGAGGTCAAGAAACATGCAGATACTCAGGAAAGTTGAAACGAACTAAGATCTGAAGGTAATGTGCACCAGTTACAGTACATTAAACTCTCAGGTGGATGCTCTCATTTGCAAAAAAAAAAAAAGCAGCCCCACTTTGTTCTTAGATTACTTTTCGAGAGAAGGGATCTACAGAGACCTAAGTGACTGAAGTGATGCACAGTAACATCCCCATTCGAGGCAAGTTGTCTTAGCATCTTCTGGAGACCATCCCTACATGGTGTGACAAACATTGCCTGGAGAATCCTTGGCACAACAGAAAATAACCACAAAATCCTTAAAAGTTATTCAAACTTCTCCCAAAGAATCTCTGAGGTTTCTAGTACAATGCTCTTCAATGTAGGTAAAGAACAACTTTTAGGCAAACAGCTTTTACTTTCAGCTTGGGAGCTCATTATAGATTCCCCTACATCTGTGCAACGTGGAAAAGTTTTAAGCATGCTACACAGAAACAGGAAAGGGCAAGTGAAGAGGAAGAGAAGAAAGCAAAAGGCAAGGATAAAGCAAAAGCTCAGCTGCATAGACTAAATTAAATCAGACACACAAATTCTTAGTGAACAAGGTGAAAGAAACCCAAAGGAAAAGCTGCTCCAGACTCCCAGACACTAGGCGTGACAGCAGCAGCAGCACGCTAACACAGGAGTGGCTGGCAGGGTCGGAGAGGAGTTGGTACCCACACTGGGTCATGAATGACACACCAGAACCAGCCACACTGGTAAGGCAGAGGATAAGTGAATTACATCCCCTGTAGTTTGCTGTGATGCTTCTTAGAGAGGATACTGAATCAGTTACATTAATGCAGCAAGGGACTAGATCAGGTTCAGAGTGATAAGCTTAATTAAACAACAGAGTTATCCATAGGCTGTGGTTTAGGTTATACATAAGCAACATTTATGCTGATTAATTAAAATCATGGTTCCGATCATTAAATCCTCCGACTGTCGACCACCTTAGTGAGGACACCTGCAAGAGCTATATCCAGCCACTGACATTTTGGCACTTGCATGCCAGAGCTCACAGTGGAGGGGAGGGCAGGAGGACAGGGGACCTTGTCAAGGCACCCTCCCATCGCGAGAAGGTGGGACCAGCTTGCATTTCTCTTCTGGGGGTTTGTTCTTGCTGCTGTCACATGAAGAGTTAGGGTTGCTAGCCGTAGGTGACACCACTTTCCCCTAGTCCTCAAAGTCTGTAAAAGGCGTTTTAACACAACACCGAAAACATCTTTGAGGCAGTGAGCTGTGTCAGCTGCCCTCCGTGATCGAATTCTCTTTCATTAGTCCAGCTAGCAGAACTTGTCTGGAGAAACAGGGCTGTTTGCTCGTCATCCCCAGCCTCTTCCCACGTGGGAGATGTCCAGGGCCATCTCTGGGACCGCAAACTGGCATCTCACCATCAAACACCCAGACCTCCCCTCCACGTCACCCACTCCTTGCCACCCCTCTTTGTGCATCACAGTCCGAGCCTCCACTCTCAAGCTAGTGCCATGCATGCAGAATCACAAGGGAAAAACATGGCCCTTATGAAAGGCTCCACTCCATGAGACTCAAAGTTTAAAGATAAAATTCCCATTCAAGCACTGCTCTGAACTGGATGAATTGAGGCTTATCTAACAATTTTTCTGATCGGAATATTACGGAAAACAGGACAGTCCCCTTCTCCCCTCTCTTTGTCTACTTTCTACTCCTTCCTCCCAGAGCCTGAGAGGTTTTACACAGCTCTATTTTTTCAGTGTGGCCTAATTGCTCTGAAGTGAAAAGCCAGCTTGGGAGGCTATGGTTTGCTCAAGATCATCTATCACATCTGCTCACAAATCCAGTGGTTATTAAAAATCAGAGCTGGACAAACTATTGTTATATTTTCACCACATGGAGAATATTATTATCATCCTTCCCTGCTACTCCCAACCTTTCCTCATGATTCATTCATGAATCTGTCCCGATTCCTATAAAGGGGTTGCGCTCCTGCTTTGTGCAAAACAGATTTTCTGCCTGCGGACCACAGCCATGGCCTGTTCACCTTAGCTATACCCAAACACAGAAACCTCCTCTTCGCTTGAGCTGACCTGCCAGGACAATCCATGTGGTGTGTGGCCCATTACCCTCTTGCGTGCCCACGCCTGGAGAGCCACATGGGTGGAGTGAACGTGGCTACTCCTGCCAAAGGCCACTTGCAAATCCTGGGATGGGAACATATGTGATTTGGTTATACAATGTGCATGCAGCTAAGGTCAGGTGAAAGACAGTCACTGAGTACAGCCATCACTATCAATTCACCCTGTACTTGTAAAAACACCGTAGTCACCTTCCACCAGTGTGAATTACAGGTGGAGAGCAGGAGCAGTTCTCTGAGGCTACAATTTCACGTCATCTGTTTGCTTGCTGCTCCTTACGGTATGTAAACCAATGACGCTGCAACACGACATTTGACATTGACTCTGGAGGGAGCCAAGATGAGGCCCTAAGTCACTAATGAGCCCATCAAATGGTCCCAAGAAATTCTGCAAGGATCATTATCAGCTCCTTCACCTCTTCCAGTCTTTTGCCTTTTTCTTTAGACAATCTTACCAGATTGGGAACCGACTAATAACAACAATATCAAAAGAAACCTTGTTTACGATCAGTTGGAAGATTGGGGCTATTTCCTCCATCTATTCACCATCACAGAAATTGCTTTTTAAATGGATAACAATGATTGTGAGGGTCCAGTTATTACCTTGAAATCTCACATTTGGGTACATCCAATGTTGTTCTCTTATATAAATAACTGTTATTACTGTAAAGTGATTTTCCCCCTTCTGTACTTCCAAAGGGCTCCTGCAGGAGATGGCAAAGAAAAAGGGTTCCATTAATACTAAACTTAGACCCTGTTGCTTTCATACTTTAACTCCCATCATTAATCTTCTAATGTGTCTTTAAACAAATGTCATTTATTCCACAACTCTCTGGCAGCTATTCTTCCCCTGTCTTCTCCTCTCTCTTTCCCCTACTACCCTCTTCTGTGAAGTAGGAGCTCTTCCTCCCCTGACTCATCAGTGGGTGTTGTGCTCCTGCCAGTCAGGGAAAAGCATTTCAGCTCTTGTTCAGGCAGCCTTCTGGTAATTACAAGACAAATATGAGAGCCCACAATCAGGAAACACACATCAGAAGGAGCTGTGATGGGAGGATTTCTGTCCTCCCTGAAACCTTGCAGCAAGGATCACAGGATGACTTTGCTGAAGAGGTTGTTCTAAACTAATCCTAGGGTGACAGTCACCTCAACGGAGCTGGGTCCTTGCGCAGGCTCTTCACACAGGGAAAATGTTGCCTCTGGCACACAGCATCCACTTTCCTCTGATTTGATGACATAAACAAAGCTGTTCTTTTCATTACACAGTAACAGGGCAACTGAGTCTGCAACTATCTACTGTTTGCACAGGACTTTGGAACAGCCTATAGCCCTGCCTGCAAGCCCCTCTGCTGCCATTGCTCAGCAGTGAGAGGAGAAGTACCATCACCTCCATTTCACAGGGAGCGGAGGCAGAAACAGATACAGACCAGTTATGCAGTGGCATTTAGACGCCAGTCCTGCCCCTGAGGGTGTAGAATCCCACCTATTTCAAGGAGCTAGTCTCTACAGAAATTTTACCAAAATGAGATTTATGCACTTAAAAAGCCTCAAGGGTCTAAGCGACCTGCCTGTCACCTGCGAGAGGGAACTGAACGTGCACCTCCCAAATCCCAGATCACAGAGCCCTGCAGCAGCCCTGCCCTGCCCCGCCCCGGCAGGCCTCCTCTGATGCCATGGCACACCAGGCTGCACCACGCGGTTCACCACGCACCAGCCAGCACAGCTCTGCCAGCATTGCTGGGGTCCTGTTCACGCTGCCAAGAGCGCCAGGCCAGAATGTTCATCCAGCAAGGGGAGGACATGCTGACCTTCTAGCAAAGGCAAAAAAATGTCTTCCAGACTAATTATGTTAATTAAGGCAAATTACACATTAGCCATGAGACATATGGGCCCAGAACCACATTTCCGGGAAACAGTGCTACTTTCTGCTTACAAGCTCTGCTTGAAGACACAGCAGCCAAAAAGCCATCCCCTTTTCCCCATCCCCGTTTGCCAGGAATAACTGGTAACTCAGTCCCTTGGGGGAATAGAGCCCCCATACCACGTGCAGGTACATCAGCTACAACATTCTCGACAGAAGAGGATCCCTCATCAAAAACTCATTTCTGTAAATCAGTTAACAGCACGACCAAGTGACAAATGTGAGCTGGAGATAAAGAAAACAACCTTCACAGGCTGCCCACCTTAGAGTTACCAATTTTCCCCTGCATCTACGACCTCTGGCACCAGAAATAGCAAAGATTAATGTCTCCAGTTACTTCATGTAACTGCTGGACATCTGGACTTTTCTGTTTCTTCCTCCTCCCCTCAGAATTATGACATTCCCTTTACCCTTTCTGAGTTACAGCCTCTTCTTCATTATCATCTGTCAAGTCCAACTAACATGTGCACTGACATCAGGGAAGATTATTTCTGAAGTCTCCTGTGAGAGCCAGTTGACAGGAGCCTCCACCCTTGAGAAGCACGAGTAAACTCCTTCGCAGACTGCCATCATTCTTCACACGATCCTCCCCAGGGAGCCCCAGAGCACGCAACATGCATCGTGCAGCATTTGCCTTTGGTGGCAACAGAACACATTTTGCATGTTGGAGAACATCTGCCTCTGACTGTTTTTTGATCCTAGAAGCCCATGATCTCTGAGATACACTGACTAGACACCTACCAGTTGATGAGCTTTTCAGCGATCTTGAGGGCTATTTGGTGTGGAAGCAGCAAGCCCAGTAGCTTTATTCTGGATTAAGCCCTATGCAGAGAGATCAACATGACATCTGCGTGTCACTGTATCTCTTGAAATAGGGCTTAATGGGAATAAGTTGCACAGAGGCCTGATGAAAAGCACTGGGTGTGGTAACTATTTTCCATTTAAGCAGTCGCCCGGAGTCCTGCTCTGATCAGCTGCTGGCTGCGTACCACTGCTTTACCCCAATACTTCCCGAGGGCAGCGGGTGCTGCGGTGCCTCCTCACAGACCCAGAGGGACCAACCCCAGCAGTGCCAGTGAGCCTGGGCTCTGCTCACACCAGACATCACCAAACCTCACGAGCAAGAGGCTCCCCGTCCTTTGGTTTTCCCCAGCTCCTGCTGTTCCAGCGGCCAAAAGGAAGCCATCAGTTTCCCAGGCGAGACGAAACTACACCCTCCTACCTTTTGCTGAAGTCCCACCCCTGCTTCTGCAGAACCACGATCATCTCCCCTTTCCCAATCAGCTGCCTACTGGGATAAAAAGATATCAGCCCAATAAGTTGGTTGTTTGCAGGTGCCTCCTCTGAGCTGTTTTACTCCCTCCAAACTCAACATGTCTTTCAAAAAACACCCTTGGCTGCTTTTCCCATGTTCCTGATTAAACAGTTAATGAGGAATCCGGATAGAGCAAAATCAACAGGAAATCAAGGCAGCATAAGCCACTAAATCTCTCCTATTTTAAACAAGGGAAAGCATAGGAAAAAAAAAAGCAAAATATTTCCCTCAAGAAGAGTGGTAAAAGCGCTACAGGGGAAAAGGTAAAGTGCTAAGGACACCGCTTATCCTGAGGAACACACACCACAGACATTACGCCACTCCATACCCTTAACTCAGTGAAGCACATTAACTGATCAGGAATATTACCTGGTGCTAAGTAATAGCTTGAGGTCATTTGGGAATAGTTTCTAATACAACGGTTTCTGACTACGTCACTTCTGCAAGAGGTCACTTTTTGCCATTTCTTCAGGTGGACACCTTTGCCACAAGGTTGTGGTTTTTCTTTTTTGTTATTTTTATTTGTTTACTAGAAAAAGGTCATATAAAGGAAAAAAAAACACCAGACTCAGATTTTTTGGCATGAGAACCCCTGACAACATCTTCTAGGCCAAAACTGGTCATTTTCAAACCATGAAAAAAAATAAAATTTCTCATGAAAACAAGCCCAGTAAACAGTTTTTTCAAAAGGCGCAGAGAGAGCTGTCATTACATCGGAAGCCTCTGAACGCATGGCCTGTTTTTGTGTTTTGGTATTTCTGCAGGACCTGGTAGCTGGCTCATGACCAGAGTTGTGAGATGCTTCTACTAAACTACAAAATAAAGGATATTAATCACTTGACCACGACTTTATTTTTCATATAGCCAAAATCTAATATGTATGTGCGTGTGTATAAATAAACTGTGGAAACACAGCTTCTGTTAAAAATCAACTGTCAAGCTAACAAGCCTCCAGCCCTACCAAGAGCAGCAAAGTTCTGTCCCTTTGCTTAGGGGAGCTCAGAAGCAGCTGACCCGTCTCCCCTCACTCTGGAGCAGGACCTTGCACGTCCTGGACTGTGGCACTTCCAAAAGACCTTTCTTCTGCAACTACCTCAAGAGCAGAGCACGTGCACCCCAATTTCCTTGTCTCGAACAGACATTCAAACCCACCATGTACCTAGACTGAAAAGGTTGGCAATACCCCACAGCTCATCACTGAGAGCTTCAATTAAATCAATTAGCATCCCCATACATGGCTAATATTGGAGACATAGGAGAGGTTTTACTCTCCAAATAGAAAATCAGTTTGTGTGTCCAGATGGTCACTGGAGGCGCTGTAATTACCATACTATCACTGTAACTCTGCGAGTTTGGGCCTGTTTCAATGGCACCAGCCCCGTTTATCTGCTTGGAGGACAGCCTGTGCCATCTGGGCAAGACGAGGTTCATTGTCCGCCTGGCATCCATGGGATAAACACAGCTCCCCCACTCACTCAACTGCCATTTATTAATATTGACTCTGAAAAGGGATGAGAGTGACGGGAACAGACTTCTCACTGAAAAGCAGTTTGAGAAACCTCTTGGCACGGAAGGATGCCCCGGGGAGGTGCTGGACCCGGCTGTACTGCACACCAGTGATGGGCTCTGCACCACAAGGCCAGCGACCCACACCTCGCTGCCCTCCTGGCTGCAAAGCGATGCCCCGGGGCTCACGGGAGATGACGCAAGCAAGGTATGGAGTGAACCCTGGCCAGAACCGTAGCCCCAAACCCTCCTGTTTTCTGCTCCTCGTCATGAGCCTGCAAGCACTGAGGAGCTAGGAGGGTTTAATCTGCATGCCACCACCATCTCTGCTCTGTTCTTCAGGCAAGTTCACTAGTTTTAAAAAACTAGTGTTTTTTAAAGGCATGAGGCAGGAGACAGACCGCTGGGCTGCTGGCTGCATGTCTGTACCACTCTTCCCTAGATGATGCAGCCCCTGAAAAGGGAGAAAATGAATGGAAGCCTCTAAAGCAGCTAAATTAACCAGCTACACTTCCTGTGCTATAGAGTCGCTTAAAAACGATGGAGGTCCAGCCCTAGCCATCAAGTGAGCAGAACGTGGAAGGACAGGCTCAGCCATAGCTTCTGAATGAACACCAGCTCCCTACCTTGGGTTATAATGACAGGAAGGGAATGCTCACAGCCCGTTAAGTCTCTCACTACTGTTAAAAACCTCTCATTAGTCCCCTCATGTCATCTCCTTGTCTGAAAAAGCAGGGGGATAATCCTTCTGTTCTCATACACTTTATCTAGTCCAACCTGCGAGCAGCAGGGATTTTCCCTCATTATGCATCTATGCATTAAACTCACGCGGTTACACAGAGGACAATTACTGCAACACAGCTACCGAAACCAAAAGAAATGAAAACACAAAAATATTTGTCTGTGTATGAATGAAAAATCTTATGAAAGAAGCTTATTATTAGAAAGATGATGGGAAAAATCTTGCAAGACACGAAGCCCAATGTAGCTCTTCTAAGAGTGAAAAAGGCTACAAAAGCAAGCCTGTGGAAATGGATGTATCATTCTCTCCTGACATGACATTGCCTCAATTAAGTTTTCTTACTGAGGTAACCGAGAGGCAGCACAGCAAGGTAACAGATGGGAAAGACTGCCTGTGAGGGTAGGTGCAGGGTTTTCCTGTCTGGAGTTACATAAAGCGATTTATTGTTCTTTTTTTCTCTTGCATTCAGTGTTTCTGACGAGGTCAACAGGGAAGCAGCAGAGGAAGCCTGGATTCAGATTCAGATTTCACACATCAGAGGGGAAACAGTCAAATCGATAAAGCTACGGGAGCAGTAACTGAGAAATTATATATATATGCTTTTTCTCACCTCCAGCCCTATTTATTTTCCTTAAAACTGTCACATTAATGTAGTTTTCAAGAGAAAACATAAAGCTCTTCTACACTTCCCAGGGCTGTGCTCTGATGGTGTACACCAATAAAGCAATCTTCCCAGTCACTGCCAGGGGTTTACCCACTCTCCACAAGACCAGGACGTCTGCGGGCCCCACAGCTCTCCCTCAGGAGCAGGGGTTTCTGCAGCATCCCGGGGGGCGCAGATGGGCCATGAGTCCGGGAAGGAGAGTTCTTAGAAGATGAGCAAAGGCAGGACCTGAAGCATCAACCCAGCTACCCCCAAGAGAGCCTGCAGCCGGCAGGTATTTCGGGGTCCTTCCTTGCTTCTCTTTTCTTATGTAGCATCAGCTGCCTGAAGTGCTTTTTCAGTAGCTGGCCAGAAAGCTGTCAGTTTTCCACTCTTACATAGACCTCACAGAGCCTGCTCATCTCCGTGTTGCCTTCAGGCTATTGCAGTGGGCTTTATTTAGAGAAAATCCTGAAACCGCTCCAGAACTCCCTCCCATCCCCCTCTTTGTATTTCACATTAAATTAATCAACAGCAATAGAAACTTGAATCCCTGCCTTTAAGTTTCTGAGCTCATTCACTCTTAGGATTTTTCTTTCCAAAAAAGCTTGTTTAACCTGCTGTTCTTAATTCCTCCCGCCCCAGGAGACAAAGTCAGAGATTTGCACAGCGCTGGCACAGATTTGCCATGACCCCAGCAGTCTGTCTGCAGGGGAAGCCAGCAAAACTCGCCGCTCTCCCGTGGAGAGGCTGGAGGACTCATAGCCTGTTTGGGATTTCACCTCTTCCCTCTGTGCCCTGGCCCTTCTCTGGCAGATGAAGCACACCGACTGAGTATCAGGGGAATGGCAGAGATACTCCTCTGTTAAGAGCCTGTCAGCTTATGTGGGCCTACAGGAGCATCAGCTGCTCCTCTGGAAGGCTTTTGAGGAGGTTTATCCCTTGCTGCAGTTAATCCATTGGCCACACAGGGCCTTTGGTAGGGTAGTGGGGGCTTTCTCGGCAGTTTTCCTAGTGATAATCCTACATCCAAGGCTGGACGTATGTCCAGCTGTTCCAGATGTTAGGAAAACCTTGGGGGATGGAGCACAGCCTGAACACAGTCAATATGCAAGCACCTTCAGAGGCTTTCCCTGGCCTTGTTTAGTTATTCTCTCTCCTCCCCTCTTATTTTTGTGGCTGCTGCTAATTCTGTGCCCCCACCTCAGACCCTCTGGAGCCGAGAGCAGGACCCCTTCCCCCCCTTAGCAGGGACGGCAATAGCTTCCCCAGTGAGCAGAAGCAAGACCAGCAATTTAATTTCCTGCATATCTTTATTTTCAGTCTGGAATATATATTGCTTACTTAAAGGGGGAAAAAGAAAAATAATCACATGCCTTACAAAGGTTCAGCACAGCTTCAACTCTCCAGCGGGGACAGGTGAAAGTTTGCAAGAGACAGACCTACACTGGTGACAGAAACACAAGAAAGTGCTCTCACGGCCCAGGGAAGCGGGGAGACAATTCCTGGGTACAGGGGACAGCACGGGGTGATCACTGATGTCTCCCAGGTTCATCCACTATGTGCCTGCCCTGAGAGCCTGGTGGGGTCAAGGGGATGTCCCCCTGACTGTATGGCCCAGTCCTGCCCCTGGGGAGCAGGCAGTAATGACCCCATGTTTTGATTATAAAAGGGCAAAAACATTCATGATGGTGGTGAACAGACTTTGACCTCATACATGAAAATGCGTCAAGCTGACTGGCGGTTATAGGTGCAAACTCCCCCAGAGCAGAGGCACCAGGCACAGCAGAGCACTACTGGCCACTGCTACGGCTCTGCTCTCCCTGCGAGGCTGTGGCAGCCCCTCAGCCTCCCGCACGACCTGGCATTCAGGAGCTGGCAGAGTAGTGTTTGCAATACTTGAGTCAATAAAATTAATCTGAACATATGAAAACACATAGACAGAAGGAAAAAATTGAGAACACTACTTTTCTTGCTGCCTGTGTTATCTCACCAAAGAGATCCAGATAACAGAAAACACGACGAGCAGAAATACAGATTTGTTATTACTATTATTTGCTGCAGGGCCATGGCAAGACTGCAGAAATGCACCTTCCGTCAAGTACAGCCAAAGCCTCATTTTCTGCTGATTCCTGAAGTGGGACTACAATTGACAAATGTAATTAGTGCAGCAATGACAAAAGGAAAATACTTTTCCTTAAAGGTGCAATTACGGACACTGCTCTGTACTTGACCTGGACCCATCTCTACCTCTGAATCCCAACCAGCCAAAGTACAGCGCTAAGCCTAGGAGTTCACTAGGGAAGCGATCTCAAGCTTATGCACATGTTAAGACTTATGTGGGACTAACAATTTAGCTGGAGGTGCTGTCACTAGAGGATTAATGCTGTCCTTAACCTCACGTCCACTGGTGACACCACTGAATCTTCTTCTCGCTATCAAAAGCCACCCTGGCTTCCATTACAAACAACTCTTGAAAGCAGAGACTGGGGGGGTGGGCAGGCAGTGCATTTAAGCCTGTGTTTTTTTCAAGGAGAGTCAGCTGAACCATCTAACACAGGACAAGATTCCGGCAAAAAAAGAACCCTACAACAGAGCTGAGGCTGTGTATAAACTGCTCCTGGTCCTTGGCTCCATCCTGCATTTGCTTCTCCATGCAGAGCATCAGGTGCACCCCTGGGGCTTAAACCAGACTTGGGTAATGCCAAGCATGTGCCCCCTGCGAGGGAATGAACAACCTCTCTGTATGAGCTCAGGCACTGTCAATTCACGCCTTACCCTCTCCTGTGTCTGAGAGAAGACCTAACGCAGAGAACAGATTCACAAAGCTATGGCTGAAGCAACAAAGATAATATGTACATTATATATCACATCATGCCACTGTGTAGCAAAGAACTGTCTGAGGCTACCACGCAAGTAACATCACCCAAAATCTCTTTTATTACTCCTTTTTAAAGCAAAAAATAAATGACATCTCCTCTTTCATCTCTACTACCAGGTAGCCTGTCTACATAAATGCTTGAAATAAATACATTTAATTTCCTTTGAGGTTTCCCATTACAAAGTACTGCAAAATCTATAGCCTGGTTTCAGCCTGGGATGGATCCAAAGACAAGCATACACTTTTATTAACTATGAATAAACATGGAGGGGAATTGGTTTTCTCCACGAGATACATTTCATTTTGGGGCTATTCTTTGAAGCATTTCAACCTAGGAAGCTACATGGCAATTAACTCCTCCTTTCTATTTTGGGGTACAAATATCAGGGACTCAAACGCTACAGATGAGAAGCCCAGATCTCCTGTCTCCGAGGCCTTTTTAAGGCCACCCCTCTTTTTACAAATGCACCACTTTCATCCAAAGTCACCTCTTGCATTGAACCCAGACCAGCTGCTTATGCTGCCTCTAAGTTTCCACTGGAGGCAGAACAAGATGCACAAACTCAGGAACAAAGGTTGACTCTCATTCAACATCAATCAAACCATGCTTTTGTGCAGTAACTTTCTGTATGCCACTTCTTAAAAGAACACTCCCAACAAGGAAATTATTTCCCATTTAAAGTAACTCCATCGCAATGGGTCTACCAGTGGTCTAAGCTAAAGTGTGGGACTCAGAGTTCAATGCGCGCCTTAGAGTTGGGTTAAAAAAATAAAATTAAAAAAAAAGGCACTGGGAAAATGCAGTCCCACCGAGGTGCTGCAAGAGCATGGCACCGCTTATCAAACCGCTCAGAAAGATGCGGACAGGCCGCCGGCCTTCCTGCGTGACAGGACTTTGGGGCAGCTCACCGGTGACTAACAAACGAGCAGCAGGAGGCTGGATGTTCAGACGGCTCGAGGGGCCAGCTCGCCTTACCCTCAAGCCAGGGCAAAGCCCCAGTGCAAACCAAAACCCAGCACTGCTTCGGTACAGCAGATCAGGTGGCATCAGTACGGGCCCGGCTGTCCCCCGCGCCAGACCCATTGCTCCCTGACTGCTTGCCACATGTTTAATTTCTTCTGCCCCTGCTGCTGGATAGCGCTCGACTGCTCCTCCATACGCTCTGGACCCTGGCACCGTAACAGCCTGCTTGCAGGCAGCCTTCTGATAGCGCTCGCAGCTCCCTGGCCTGCTGCAAAGGAGGGCAGGGAGGAAGGCTGGGGCTTCCAGCTCTCCAGCTTGCTGACGCCCTCATTGAAATCCTGCTCCTCCATCTCACCCACCAGGCACGGCACGGTCAGCCCAGCGAGCATCAGGGCAAGGGAGGCTCGGCAGCAGTGTCCCTGCCTCCTGGCATCACCAACTGAACGAAGCTGTTTCACAGATGCCAACGCTTAACCTTGCCTCTCAGACCCCTTCTCCTCCACACCTTGCCCGTCGCCTCTCGGTACAGCTCCAGTGGGACCAAGGGGCTGCCAGAAGCCCCTCAAACCCTGAGATGAGTAGGGTTAGAAAAAGGCTAGCAAGGGGGATGCTAGCAGGGCATAGGCTCACGGGCTGCTTGCAGGAGCCCATGGAAGACCTGCATTAAGTCCATCAGTCAGCACTAAAGACAGGGCAAAAAGAGCTGCCAAACCTACACACGCTTGGCTTCCTCCACAGCCCAGGTGCACGCCTGCTCTGTGCACCCTACAGGAACTAGACAGTGGCCCAAGACTCTGGGTGACAGCAGCTTGATTTGGGCACATATTTGTGGTGCCCAGGATGAGCATGAGGACTTGTCCTGGCTCCTTCAGGAGATAGGCTGCACCGCCACTTCCCCCACGCTCTGCAAGCCAGATACATCGAGCACGCTGCTTACGAAGGGCTCAAAGCATGGAGAGCTTTATGATCCCTTCAGCAAAGCTCTGCATCAGGTTATATTTTGCAATAACCAAGACAAATGGTATTACTTCAGACTCCAGGCACAGCTATCGTTAATGTTCTTGGTTTTACTGCAAGTGTGCAATATTCACACGACGATTTTTAAAAAGCCTGCTCTGTTGGCTGATGGAGTCTTCCTGACTTTGATCCCTGAGAGAGAAAGGGGAGAATACAGGTTTTTCTGCTGCTTCAATTATATGTGGATTGATCACAAAACACTCAGAAAGAGTTTCTGGTCTCTTGTATCTAATTTTTTCATCAATTTCCTCAGCTTACAAACTTTCACTCTGGACTACTTCTTTCTCCTTTGAGTCCTCCATCCCACAAAAAACACCTCTGTGCAATTTGCGTGCTCAACTTTATTGCTCAGTGGCATTACCAACAGCCTTGCAGGAGGAAGAAGAGGGAGTGGGCTGCTCCAGGCATGGCCAGCGCAGAACCCAGAGCAGCTGTCCCACCACCTTCCCGAGGCAGCACAGAGCAGACCCCCGTCTCCACAGCTCCCTGCCAGCGCGGGGCACCCAAGTCACAGCCATAGCTCACCCCTGCTTAGGTGGACATGATAGGGGGAGCATCAATAGCCGAGTTCCAAATAGAAAAGTTTGGGTAGATTAATCTCCTAGAAAAGTAAACTAAAGCACAAATAACTTCTTTAGCCAACTAACAGCGAGTACACAGAAAAGTGACACCAGAACTCTCAAGGGAGCCTGGAAATTTCAACAGCTTCTTCAGCTCCATGGGCAGAGGGCTCTGTCCTTGTAACTTCGCCGTAATGACTGCAGTTGAAACAAACGGCTCAAGCCATGACCTAGCATTAATGCTCTACCCTATCTGACTCTAATTTGGTTGGTTTATTTTGGTGCCTCGCCATTTGACAGTAAGAACTTCTGTTTCCCTCCCTACCTGGATTTGTACAGCACCTAACCATAACTGGGGCTACTCACATGTTACCACAGTGGCTATAAACAGCAGGGATCTACCCGCAGATTCAAACAAGGGTTAAATGGATTTATAAAAAATCAACCGTTAAATCAGTACAACATCTGTTGCCTATGTAGGATCTTGGCTGAAATACACTTCCAAGAGATTCACAGCCCTCTCCCTCTGACTCCACACTGCTGAACTCCCATCACGATGTTCACAATAGCTCCATCCATCTCCCAACCATGCCACCAAAAGCCATCCTGGAAGAAATAATGATAGCGAGTGTTGGTGCCTTGAAAGTGAGCATTAGCCAAACACTTCGCTCCATATTTTTCTTCCCCTTTTAAACTGCCTCATTCAAGAAAAGACAGTAAGTTTTATACTGTGCAGAAGGAGGTGGCTATGTGTCCCTCTGGGGTGGAGGCAGGTGTTCTGCACAGGCGACCTCCAGATGTTTCTGCTACCATTGCAGGTAGTGAGGGAAAAATGAGTCAGATATTTAACTGCAGCCTGCTTGTACCCTTCATTCCCCACCGCCCCCCAAAATATCCTTCAGTATTTCTTCAAGAAACTACTTCAGCAATCTCAATTACCTTTAAAGTGCCACTGCCATAAATCATGTTAAGACAAACTACATTCAAGTGTTCTAACCAGAAAAGATGACAGGGGCCTTGTACAATTGCCAATTATCACAGAAGAGTGAATTAATAACATAAATATAAGTGACGAGGGCCATTTTCTAAGTATGCCATCCAATTCTGTAAAACCCTCATCTCTCTCCATCAATCGTAAAGTGGGGCTCCACAAGCTGTAACGGCTGCACAGAAACGCGCAGGAAGCTGCCAAGGGCCAAGAACAGCTCAGGCAGCAAGGAAGGTCAGACGTCAGACAATTGCCACACAACAAGGGTCACAGCAGTGCATGAACTCGGGGAGCTCACTGCCTCCCAGCTTTGCATCACCATCACCTAATGCAATCTAGATTTCTCCAGTTCCAAGCAACATCACTGAACCATCAGCAATTAATGGCAGACCTTTAACCCAACCACACAAACAATAAGCATGCCTAACTGATGCAGAAACAGTTGTTGCTATAGTCTGGGCATGTATCAGAGTCCTAAAGGTCACAGCTCTTGAGTTCACATATTATCACAAGATAGGACTACTGTGCAGTAGGCCAGAAGAGGCAGACTATCACAGATTCCACCATGTTGTCACATGCATGCTCAGGAAACCCAACATCCCATGATCCACTAAGATGGACCTTCCAGAAAGGAGTCAGCTCTTGATCTGAGGACATGGAAAGATGAAGACTACACAGGCTTTTTTGACAGTTTGTTTGCATGGCCAAAGTTGTCCTCAGCAAGGGGCAGGCATGCAGAGTGACTATTTCATACCAGCTAGTAGCTCCATCAAACAGAAGACGAAGTACTGCTTTACTGAGCTAATTACTGAAGCTTTTCTAAAAATTCTAGACACCTAGGGTAAGATTCATCAATATGGATTATCAGCCATGTATAAGAAACGGCTGGAAAGTATCCTTCATATTCTGTGTAAATATCAAGGTCAATAAAAGATAGATACAGGCTTTGAAGACAGATAATCTATTATGACAGAGTTCTGCAGGTTACTTTTAAGCATGGTTTGATTAGCAATGTGTTTATAGCCACTTACTGTACAGACTACCTAGGTAGGTAACTAGTACCATTAAATTATTCTCCAGGAGGTGTAGAAATCTCACCAGGGCTATAGCATATTGTGACACTCAGTTGAGCAGTATAAGGACTAATTAGATCTTGAACCAAAAACACAGCATCTTCTCTTCACCATATGTTAATGCTTGAAAAGGTCTGTACAAATGCCACCTTAATATATTGAGTCTGGCCATGCTAAAATCCAATGATTAAAGTATGCATTTGTCCCATTGGCATTAAAAAAAGATACTTAATATAATTCTCTTACAAGAGGAGCAAATTTTTAAACAAAGATTTATTTGCCTGATTTTTTCCTAATATTAAACCTTTAGATTCCCAGTCTGATATTCCTTGCTGCTGCAGACTTTATTAAGAGGGGATTTTAAACCCCACTGGTCAGCTTTTGGATGGCAGAGCAGTGCTCATTTTATTGCTCTTTTCCCTCTGTAGCCATTGGTTGGGTTTTGTTTTCTTTTATATTAATTATTATAATTTTTGATCCGTGTGCCAACAGCTGGTCAGCTCCACAGTTCTGCTTCACTGGAGTTTCCCAAGTCACCCGGTGAGATGATCATGTCATTGCCTGTGTGGTTTCGCCCAATTAGTGCTTCATCATCTTACTTTGCAGGAGGAGCTGGAACCCTCCGTCCAACCTTGCATTCTTCAACAAGAAGCACTTTCCAGACCTGCTCGTTCAATGAAGCATCTTCAGCATTTTACAGACTGGCAGGTAGGTTGGCCCAAAGGCTCATGCACCTCTGATCTCCCTATACATTCCTGGTCCCAGTGATCCTCCCTAAATAACGCGGTGCAGCCAAAAGTGCAAAAACATATGAAACACCAAAATGCAGCTGCTTCCAGTGCGACACATCAGCCAGCAACAGCCTCTGTTGTTCCCACCCCTTGGGAAGAAGAATCCATTATAAATTACACTAGAAATGTTGACATGACGTGTTATAAATGACTGCACTTTGAATTCAGTCAATAGTACTTTGCATCACTAATATATGGGTTTACAATCATTTCTCATCTGAAAGCTGTTTAATCTAAGTAGTAAACACAATGCTTGCTACTGGTTCTCAGCTTGCACTGGAAATATTTAGTGGTTTTCCTATATGCCCAGCTCTTGGAGTTATATGATGATTACCCAACCCACACAGCTAATATTATCACAAAAGCCTTAAACATCTCCACCACAAACTGGTAAGTTTTAGACTTGCAAAACCCTATCCAATTTGTAAACTACCACCACGCGTCGGGACAATTTTCAAACAAGTAAGGTGGTCTATACTGCATGGGCACCTGGTCATAGCTGCCCCATAGAGACCCACATGCCTACAGCTCCAGCAACACAGGACTTCTCAGCACCAGCTGAGACCAGTCCACAGCAGGTCTGTGCTACCAAAGCATCCCTGTCATCTCCCATAGCTCTGGGCTGTCCTCCCCACCCCAGTGCACTGAGAGGAGACAGCCTGGATAGTTTATAACGACCTGACAAGATACAAGGCTAAAGATCTCTGTCTGGTTTTTGAAGGTAAGTTTTCAGCTATCTAGGAACCTGCAGAACAAACTCCTGAACAGATCAGATGCACTGAAGCAGAATGAGAAAACACAATGCACAGATGTCAGCCGCTGGAGAAGCTGAGAACAAGTAAGAACGTTGGTGTCAGGTTAAAGATCTTGCCACTTTGCAGTGGGGGCCTGATCGTGGGTAGGAAGGGTTTTTCTGCAGCACAGAGCTGGGCAAACCGTCAGGAACTCTAAGGACAGGTAGAAGCCCAGGGATTTAAAGGCAACTCCAGCCTTTGGCCCATGTTCCTGAGCTGGCTGTAACACAAGTATGCCAGAGTTAACACTCATGCCCTCAAAATGAACAGTTTGTTACTCTCTCCTGTTTATCTGTGTCTCTATTGCTGCTATTAATATTTAATGTCTCTGGAGTAAAGGTTCCTTTCCAGCATAACAAGCCCTGCTGCAGTATTAATCAGAGCCCCAGCAGCCCAGAGCTCAGCTCCATGCTTGCAGGTTCCCATGACACACTCCTCACCCGTGGGCTGCCAAAGGCAGAGCGAAACAGGCAGCCTGCCAGCTCCTCGGCACTGGAAATGCCGTCCTTCCCACCATGGCAGAAAGGGACAGAGAGTGCAAACAGAGGGTGCCTTGAATGGAAACCATCATCTGCTTCCTCTTTTGTCCTGCCAGCTTCTGCATACCCAAGGTATCCGCCCTGAGCACTTGTTATCAGCCCCTGCAATGGCTTGGATCTTTGCACAGCTGAGAGGAGACAGCCCCGTTCCCAGCACGGTCCCAACACAAACCTGAGGCACAGCTGGGACCCAAACCTGAGGTTCCATGTCCAGACCTGTGTCCTCAACATTAAACTGCTCTCCTGATCCTGACCAGAGGAGTCCAAGGAGAAATGAGGAAGAAAAGGGTGACCCCTGCCCATCTGGGAGCTACAAGCAGCTCCACAGATCTTTGTAAAAGCTCCACATTATTAGAAGATGGCTTCCCTTTACTCTGCTCACGTTAACGAACCCCTTCTTCTGCACCCATCTAAACACGGAATGAGTAAAACTTAAAGAACACGGGTCAAAAGCTGATGTTTGATGGCATTCCATTTGCCCTGGTCTTAAGCTTATCTCGAGGGTCACTAACTCCCTCAAATAACCAGAGCTTTGCACTTTGATTTAACCTGGTGGAAAAGATACTACTCAAGAAGAGAGCAGAAAGATCATGAGATGGATAAAGGGAGCAAGAAAACGGGATCATTAGTTTACACAAACATGCCCTTCTAGACAGCCTCAAATCCCGGTTCCAGGCTACAATAAAGCCAGCCCATCACGGAAGGGTTTCTGCCTTGCCCTGGCTACCTGACATCTGTGAAGAAAATGAACTAATCCCAGCTCGCAAGGAAGCATCCACTGCTTAGAAAACCTGCCACTGCTTTCACCATACACACAGCAAACTCCAGAAAACCTTGCATAAGCAGTCTTGCACCAGCAGTTGCACCAGAGGTTGCCCAAGGAGTGAATTAGTTAATGTTTGTAACAGCACAAAAAAGGGGACTGAAATTATAATTACATGGGATAACATCTGCAGGGATGCGGAAGGTCCCCTTTAGCTCTGCAGGGCACAGCTCGATGGCCAGGGCTGGCTGCCATGAGCAGCCTAGGTGAGGCGATGCTTGTTCTGTTTGTTCTAGGGAATAGAACAGTCCAGCCCTTCTTGTTGGTATTCAATTAAGTGAAATGCAGTTTGAAAAATTATTTTCTTTCCTTAAAATAAAAAAAACAATCCCCTCTCCTTTTCTAATCTCAGCTGCCAAATCTTGGCCCTGAACTTCAGGGCCAATTTCTCCTTTATTTACTGAAAGCTCACTCTAAATCTTACCATACTAGAAATGCCAGTCCTCCAAACAATTACTCTGGCTGCAACATTAGTCATTTCCTACGTTTTCCATCAGCATTACTCATTCGATGGCATATTATCTTTGCTACAACAAGATCTGGGCCATCCCTTTTCTCTCCTGTCCTCCTTCGCGCTTTTCTATCCAAGGCCTCCCAGATTTCATCTCCTGGCCAGGGGGCATCAGACACTACATTTCTCTCTCTTCCTGACCACCAGGAAAAATCAATTTGTTCATGGCTCCAGCCGGTGCTGGCCTCCTGGAGATACCAGGGGGTTAACAGCATGAACACCAATCTACTTTGTAGCTTCTTGCAGAAGACCAACAGGGCAAAGGAATTTTTAAGGCTGGAAATCTTTTCATTAACATCCCAGGGACAGCAGGAAGTCCCTGTGAATCATTTCACAACCAACAGTGAGATTAGAGCCAGGAGGCAAAGAAACCAGCCTGGAGCTGAGCACCAGGTTTGAGCCCTCCCTGGAAGAGACACAGCAGGTACGTGTGGCACAGAAAGGGCAAGTTCTGGATCTCTTATCAAGTGCTGATGGCAAGGAGACCATCTGCAATAGAGGATACCATTTCTACAACTCAGACTCCTTGTTCCAGGGTGGTCAAGGACTGAAGTTATCCCAAGACACAGCCCCTATCTCCCCAAAACCTGAAACCTCAAAGACAGGAACATCAGATCAAAGCATGCGCCTTGTCCTGCACGTGCCACCAACTCTGGAGCTTCCATGAAAACTAAAACCTACCATTAATAGTATGCAACTTGGGATAGCCTGAACGCATGAGCTTGTAGCCAGAAGCCACCTTCCTAGTGGACTCACCCTCCTCCTTGAGGACCTCACAGACCAGCACAGTGCTATACAGCTTATCCTTCTGCAGCTGGAATTTGCAGGCCACACCTGTGCTCATAGCAGTCACTACCTGGGAGATGCCTGCTCGTAACTGTGGTCTCAGCTCAAGTCCAGACATTGCACACAAACTCTGCTACAAACAACATGTGCAAGCATTTTTATCCAAGGGTTTTTTCCCCTCCCTCATGAAATTCTTTGATAGAAAACCTAAGACTAAAAATAGAGACTTTCGATTTTTGCTGCACCTGAAAAAAAAAAAAAAGCCAGTGTTCTCTTTCTGCACACATATGTTTGATGTCAAAAACACAGAGCAGGTCATTCTTAAAAAGGGCACTCCAAATACCAGCACTTCCTGCCATCTCAGTTTTCCATCAGAAAATGACAGTCTCCTACTTCAAAACAAGATCCAATGAAACCATATTTATCCCCATCTTGCTGTAATCACATTAGACAGTTCTACCAATTTAACTTCATTGGTTTCTTAACTGTCTGAAAGAGCACATACAGACCAACCCTACATGTTTTACTACACAGAAACAGCCACCTGCAGTATCCTTTTGAAAACAGCATCCGATGGTCAATAAAGAGCCTTCTGTTTGGTTTTAGACTTCCTGCTAAGATCTCATTTTCTTTAAGAGATTTGTACAGCTTTTGAACACATCAGATTTCGTTTAAGCAAAAATTTGCAACATGTGCTTGGCCATTAGAGGCACAACCGATAATATTCTTAGGCTCATCACCATCTGAACACTTACCAGTGGGAAAGCTTGGATCTGAACATATATGAGATTGTTGTTGTAAACTGCTGCCCAAGCACCTAAATGATGTGCCTGCTTACCCCTACAGAGAGGGAAAGGTGGGAACACTGCATGTCTAGGGCAGAGGTGACTGCAACACCAGGGATTCAGTTCTGCAGTAATTTTTCATCCTGAAATGCTGGTTTTCAGTAGCATGTCCATTGGATGCAATTAACCTCTGCAACATCCCGCTGCTTGCTACAACCACAAGCCGATCTTGTTCCCCAAGTCCCCTTAGAGATTTCCCTGGAGAAGCAATAGGTGTCTCCCAGAGAAAGAAAGAGAAAGTTGGCCCTATTGCAGGTACTGTCAATTTAAAGAAGAGAATAGCAGCAGCAGCCAGTTTATTTGCTGCCTAGGTGAAAACCTCAGCCAGACCTTGTTGAATTTCTGTGTCTTTTCCTCACAGCTGACGTTTGTGCTAGAAGGTCGATGTGCTGACAGGACACGCATTGGTGGCATCCATAAGTGGACACAAAACAATCTGCTGATAGCGGATTAAACTTTCCTTGGTGCTCTGAGGTCCTGTCTTATCCCTCTAGCACTGAGCCACAGAGAACATTTTCCATCCTGGAGGGAAACCAGCAGCTTTGTCATCTCCTAAAAAAAACTGTTCCACCTTTCTCCACAAGCAAGCCTCTAACGAAGTCTGCTTTGAACAACCTGGTCTAGTGGAAGGTGTCCCTGCCCACGGAAGGGGGGTTGGAACGAGCTGAGGTCCCTTCCAACCCAAACCATCCTATGATTCTATTTTCAAAACCAATCCAGTACTGGTGGAAAGGCACCAAAGTGTCAGCCCCAAGGACTGAAGTGCTACTTAGACGCCCAGACCTGCAAGCTGTACACAGTGCATGGCCAGCTCTTGTTCAACCCACGCTGCATCCAGACACACACAAGACTACTCAGGCAATTCCATCCCTTCACCGAACACGACGCACCCTGACAGCTGTAAATGCAAATGCTTGGGAGGGTTAGAGGCAACGGCTGCACAGTCACGGCCACCCTTCCAGAGTGGTCCCCCCAAGTGCACGGCCTCATCTCTGCCAGGTGGGATTCCATCATCCCCTCTGCCCACTGACTGGAAGTGGCAGTGACCCAGAGCTGCTGCGTGGTTGCTGCTCCAGCACGAGCCCTGGAGTTCTACCACTCTCACAGCCTCACTCTGCCACCACAGCCTCCTACCACCCATGGTGAGTGACTCCCAACCCCTGCTCCCCTTGCAGAACATTATCCTTCCTCCCCTCAAAGCCTCTCCAATGTTGCCTACAAACACAGGTTACCAAAATAAATACAACCACCAAGCCAAAAGAGAAAAGCATACTACAAAGTTATCCCGCCCTATTGTTTGTGGGCTGTCAAAGACTGGGGAACCAGCAACACACATGCTGCCTTTGCAGCTGGAGTTGATATGTCCTATTTATTGTTGGGTTGACAAATAATAATATTGATTCCTACCTCCACAAACATATTACCCAAAACGCACACATATAGACACCTGCTCTTGATAGGGTATTTGAACACATGCAAGGTATTTGAACCTGCACAGCAGGCAAAATCTAGTAGGGGAAGGGTATCTAATTAGCCAGAACATGGAACTGAAAGCTCCGAGTGGCTGTGTTTTCATACCACCAAATTAGACTCATCAGGTTACCCGCTATGGGCAGGATGATTTTTTCAAGTGTTCCTTTGAGGCAGATAAAAGGTAACAAATTATTTCAGCAAAGCGCTTCAGGCTATGTGGCTAAAACAAGCTCCTGTCTCCTGCATACCTGAGCCAAGATGGAAAGCAGCCCCTGAATCCCCTTCTCCCCCTGCCCAAAGCCCAAGGGCTATGGAGGGGGCTCGGCAGGCCCTTCCTGTATGGCTGATCCCCGTCCATGGGTGGCTGCAGCGGGCCTCAGCACCCAGCACCCTGTCTGGCTCTTGGGAATGGGAACTCCAGCTCAGTTCACCTCCAAATCAGCAAGCACATAAGCTAGAGATCATCAACAGGAGTCTCACGACCCAGGCAGACTAAAAGATGGTTAGACAGGTTTAAACAAGCTAATCAGTTTTGTCTATAGTGCTGAGGTCAGCACTACATCTTCTTCCCATCTGCTTCCTGAACACAAGAGAGAAATGTCCTTGGGGATCACCAGGAAATGAGGACAGCAACTCTTTCCTTCTGCTCAGCTCTACTCTTCATGGCAAACTATGGTGAGAACTGTGCTATTAGCAGTATACAAGTCTTACTTCTTCCACTGGAACAGGACAAACCATGGGTGTGCTACCGTAGGGCAGACACTGCAATCACAGTCCTCTTCTCTCTATCTGCAAAAAGCCAAGCAGAAGACAAACAGTATCATCCTTGCTGCTCCTCCAAGTCCATAAGCTGAGCCCTACTGTCAAACTCATCTTCAGCTTGGACTGAACTCACTGCAGTACAGAATGGCCGAAGTTCAGAGCAGCAAAAATGCAGATATCAGAAATAATAAAATCAACAGTAGGAAGAGGAACAAGACAAAGACGGTCATCACATCAGCAACACACAAAGCCAGCCCCATGCAATAAAGATTCAGAAAGCAGCAAACTCCAAAGTAAGCCACATGGCCCACATTACGCAGAGACTGCCAGGTCGCAATTCCTAGTCAAATTCACCCAATCCCACTTTTTGTCTGCACACTCCTAGCAGAAAAATAGACTATGAAAACGGACAGCTTGCTCTGCAACGTTAGATATCTCCTTTTTCCTTTAATAAGAAGGCACTGGCATCAATTAGAGGACAAAGCCATTAGACACAATTTGTTTATTCAAATTAGTGACAAGTCTGTGTCAAAATACCAGCTCCCTACGGCCCTGATCTCAGAAGAGGTTTTGAGCCAGAACAATTGATTGAGCCGCCCACAGTCCCCTATTGACTTCAACAGGCTTTGGACTGGGTTGCACAAGAAACGATCTCAGCTTTCCAAGGCCAGTTTCCTGTCTGCGTGCACTGCTAACACCTGCCAACACACTGGAACAAGGTTTCCCTGTGAATCTGTCCCACGTAATACAGCTTTTAGTTCCTCAGAGCTAAACAGATATTTAAAAAAAATAAAAGCTGCCTGAGATGTTTCACCTTACCGGGTCCCCTTTGATCCCTACAGGGTTTCAAATAAGATCCCCACTGGGTGTGCCCGCACTAGTCAGCCACTAATCCAGTCTTCAGTCCACTACAAAAGCAAGTGAACACTGAACTTGCTGTATGCCTGAAATACTGAGAGCTATTTCAAAAGGATTTTGGTAAGGACCTGTGCTGCTCCTCTTCTATATCCATTTATGAAAGGCTCATGCACACATCACTGCACAGCGATACAGTGTCACGCTCCCAGCTCCCAGGGTTAATTGGCCCTTAGCATCTCTGGGGCCACTTCCTCCTTTAATAGCCAATTAGACCTTATTAGCTACATTGGCATGTACATCCAAGGCTCCCAGCAGCAGTCCGGAAGCTACAAATTCGCCTCAGTAGCCCCTCTCACAAGGCTGCATGGCCTTTTACATCACCAGCTGACCCTTCTGCTCAGCTTGGAGCCTCATCGCTCCAGCACACCTTCTGTCCAGCGGCTCACCAGTGTGCTGATGTGGGGAGTCACCTGCAGGGAGCCCAGATGGAAGACCCACGGAAGGTCTGACCCATCAGGAAGAGACCAATCTGTTCCATGTGTCTTTTAACAGGCCTCAGCAAAATGGCACGCAGACATATTAAGCAGACCAATGCCTGCTCATAGCCATCTGCCAGAATATGTTGACATACTGCAGCACGGATCAATAAAAAGAGAGCTAGATAATGGCAATTGATTTTACATGTGTAACGAAGTTGTTGAGTCTCTGATTCAGCCATTAGTAAGTGTTCATTTTATTGACCTGAAGAGCAAGGGGACCGAGATGTTTTGTTCTTTCCTTTTAAAAAGCATCATTCACTGATGAGAAACGGCCTGGTTCCCTCCTCATTATCTCTCTGCTTCACCCTTCCCTCCTCTGCTTTGTCCAGCCACAGCTGAAGCCCACAGACAGCAGCTTGACCCATTTCACACTGCCATCGCAAGGCTGATCACATGCACTCTCAGATCCATGTGCTTCTCTTGCCACAGTAGGTTTCCTAACCCACCCGCAGCAGGTCTCGCTCCCTGGACCAGATGGACCTGCTGCCTTGCAGATGTCCGATGCGAAATCCGAACTCCTAGTGCTTCTTTGGAAAGGTGGGCCTATACAAGCCTCAGCTGTACCTCTTTGCCCCCTCTTCTGTTCTTCTAAACACACAGTAGTCACTCAGACCCACTTCATTTCAATAAGGCCAGAGGCAGATTCTATCCAGGATTTTTGCAGGAGTGATGAACAAAGTCTGCCGCATTCCTGCTCAGTTGTAAAACTGGAAAGCTAGGGAAGGACTTGTGCCAGCTTCTAGCCTCTTTGCGCTTCAAATACACACCTGCCTATTATCTACAAACTTCTCCCAGTGTAGGCATCGCCAGCAGCTCCTCTGTTTAGGCTAACAAGCCCATTGTGGAACTGGAAAGAGGTTTTCAAAGGAGACCATACTGGGGAGCAAAGTTCCCTTCGCTGACTTCAGGGACCACACAACATAATGCTCACCTAGCAGGTTTGTGAGCAGTGCTGCCAAGATCCAAAACGAACAGTGATAAAAAAAATAACTTCCAACCCTTTCAGCCTGAATTTGGTCCCCAGTTTCTCTGCAAAGCAATGAAGGCTCCAGCACTCAAACTGTGCTGTAAAGATGGACCCTTGTCACTGTGTTGTGATGAGTTACAGTGGAGCAGTCTTTTACCTTATACAAAGCACCACAGCAGCAAAAGGACTGGTACACGCAGTGAGATTAATTTATCCTGCGAAAGATCCACATTAGCCAGCAGACAGGCAATATGATCCTCCTTGAGCTCGTTATATATAAAGGGGATGACTCCATCTATTGCATAAGCTGGTTACTAACACATGGCAGAGCTACATACTTGGGGCAGGAGCTGATGAAGCCTTTGCAATTGGGAAATTAAAACAAGGTCCTTCTGATGGCAAGCCCGGGGCATCCTGGTTAATATTTCAAGGCTTTGCTTGGATTAATAACCTTTATTCAGATCATTTCTTTGGACCACAAGAGACAAGACTTCATACTGTTTGCAGCAACTACGAGGCATCCAACGTCCGGGTGGACATAAGTAGTAAGACACCAAAAAAACTCCAGAGAAAAGAAAAGCACATGCCTCCCAGCACTAGCTAGGAGTTACTACATGTGCCCATCACAAAATCGCATCTCCTGGGCCCTTGGCATCAGGATGCATGGGAAGCACCCACAAACAGGTAACAACAGCTCCCCAGTACACCATGTATTGGTTCAAGCAATGTTTTCACAGACCATGCTGAATGACCTTGCCCCAGTACAGTAGCTGTGCCCCAGCTGACCTCACACAGCTCCTCACATTGGACAAGACCACCACCTGAGGCCATACAGCTTTAGGCAAGGCCACCAGAAGACTTCTGGTTTGAAAAACAAGACTAAAGAAAAGATGTATGAGAGTCTGAATTAGAAAAGGACTTGCAGTAAGGAAAGATTCAAAGGCATATCACGGATAAGATTAGGTCAGGATGTAAGTCCTCCTAATGGAGTCTCAATGAGGTTATGCGCACAGCTCTATGTGTACGTACAGAGAGATAACACAGGACACCCAAAAATATAAAACCAAAGATGTTTAAATTAGAAGGGATCCAAGGGAGGCTAATAAAATGCTGGAAAGAATTTTGTATCAACATCTACAGAGAGATTAAAGAAACATAACATGCTTTCCCTAGAAAAAAGGCAACTAAAACTGGTGCATGGAGAGGGCAGAAGAGATTGGGAGAGCAAGATAACTCCACCATAAACTGCAAGACAGAATCACCTAGAGATGAAGCAGATATTTAAGGATGGCATTAAAAAGAAGAAATGAACGTGTAGCCACAGAAATGGGAGAAGAGTGTTTTGTTTCATATAAGAAAAAACAAACTTAGGTTTCAACTAATTCTACTTCCACAAAACCAGGGCTCAATATCAAGCAGCACTTTCCAGTGCTAGGCTTGTGCAAAGACCTCCTTCAAAAGGCTTTGCTGATCAGTTTGCAACAGCCCGCGTGGCCCAGAGAATTCGCTGTGGCTCTGTAACCAACGACAGAGCTGCACCGTATGCTGGCTGAGCCTTGGTGGTATACAGCCACTCTGTTTTATGCCAACCATTAGAGCTCAAGGGGCGTTGGGCACGGCTTGCACCAAATCATACCTCAGCAGCACCGACCCCTGGCAATTCCTGCTACCACCAGAGCAAACGGGTGCTTCTGGTTTTGTCGGCACACCTCCCTGTCTGGCTCCTATGAGCAATCAGCTGCCGTCAGTCCGGCTCCTCAGGCATGTCTCCTGTGCCTACCTGCTCCGATGTAGTTTATTTCACACATGGACTCCCAGCACAGCTCCCTGCTACTCTGCACACATGGCTGCATATACTGGTCTTTCTCACGCTGCTGCACTCTCAGGGCTCCAACTCCATTCACACTCTCTTGCTCTCTGGCTTTGCCCCCTGGCTCGGAAGGCAATTTCATGCTCACATAGTGCTGTATTCTGTCCTGTGCGTGCGTGCATACTGCAGGCTGCCATGCAATTACCATCAGATGCTCGGCAGGGCAATGGCTTAGCACACAGATACCATCAACATTATCTGCACACAGCAAACTGCTCCCCCTTCCAGCTACTGCACCCGAAGCTGCCCCCATCCCCTGATACCTGCTGCTTGGCCCTTTGCACCTGCATTCACAGGCACAGTTCAGCGCTGCCTCAAGTTTCCGCTGTGTGTTGCGAACAGCCCAGCTGGATTTTAACACCTTTCAGTCTTGATGCACAGTACACTAAAGCGGGACTTCGGAGATGTAGGTGCTAATTTGAGAGCTTGCTACAGGCAATTCCTTTCATTTTCTCTGTGCCTCTGCTTCATATCTAGATCGTAAGAACAAATGTTACTGTCGAACCAAAAGTCCGTCCAATAATTCGTACTAATAGTCTCCCAGTCTTCAGCTACTCTCAGGTTAGGAAACTTCAGAAACTGATGTTGTTTATATATTTAATAACTCTTAAGTGTTTTTGTCTTCCCTGTGCTTGCCGAGTTTCCCCTTCAATCTATGAAAACCTTCTATACTCACAACATCCTCTGAGCTCAACATACCGATCACCTGTTGCACAAACCCGACCTCCTGCTGTTTGTTCTGAGCTTGGCTCCTATCGGCCTCATTCAGCATCCTCTGGTTCTCCTACCAGGAGAGACGCAGAGCAACTGATCCTCTCCATTCTTCTCCTGATTTGCCTTCCTGTAAACTCTCTGGTACAGACATTGCCTCTCGCTATAAATAACACAGCCAGGAGCTGAGGGTGCTCCAGCTGGAAATCCTGGGTGTCATCACAAGCCAAACCAGGTTACCAGCGTGCCCTGGCACAGCTGTCCCGTGCAGACACACGCTCCCCCATACAACCTTGCACAGGGCTACTCCAGGCATAGGGTCCTTTTCACACCATGGCTGAATCCAGCCCTTCCTGAACTCTGCAGGCCTCATTAGAAGCTGAAGAACTGTTTTCTGCTCTCAGGCTTGACTCCATATTGGGTTTTCTATGCGGAAATGTAATTTGTTTGCTGATACCAAAATGCTGCCACTCACCTGAGGGATTAACACCATGACAAAATCATTAGAAACCTGATAAAGTACTGGAGGCCTTCTGAGTTTGCAGAAAATTCATTCTTCAGCCTAATGAATGTTTTTTTCCAAACAACTGCAACAGCAACACCCCTGTTTCTCAGTTCCCACTAGACCAGCCAGAAACGCACACTTAAGGGCTCAGCTTGCTCTTAGACCAGCTACAGGGGCAAATGATGCCTGAGGGTCAGGAGAAGTGAAGAGGTTCAGCAGCAATGCCACAGCACAGGGCTCCCCTTCAAACATCGACGTGGCATGGGGAATAAATCCCACCACCATGTCTTAACTCCACCTCCACGTGGAATGGGTCCCACTATTGCATCCCAACTCCACAGCCACGGGAAGCCCCTGGATAAGCAGTGCTGGGTGCTGAGCCTTTGGGATGCTCATGCATCCCACTTTCCCCAGGCACTTCTCACAAGAGACAAAACGCTTTTCTTGTAACTCTCCCCACTGCTCCCTGCGAGTCGCTACTCCTGCATGCCGTTATGAATTGGCAATGAGTCACTGTCACTCCTGGGGAAGGGGGAGAAAGCGACCTTCGTTTTGCTGATTCACTGCCAAAACCCCCACATAATGCAAGCTGTCTTCTCCACGTTAAAGCCTCCTTCCACAGCATGCTAGAGAGGATTTTTCTATTGCCCTGCCACCAAGGTTACACGATCAAACACTTTTTCCAAACAGTGCTCTAAGCAACACTGAAATTTGCATTTCAATTTGAATTCATTCTTATGGTTCAAATGAACTTCTGAAATACCTCTTTGCGTGTGGTTAAGAACCACGCTCTCTCGCTCTACTGATATACATGTATATATTTTTAGCCTTGATCCCTACATTAAAGTTATCCTTTTAAAGGAGCAGTTTTATTGCCAAGTGATATTAGCACAATGAAGAAAATCGCTCCCAATTTTTATAAATTATCTCATCATCTGCAACTAATTAGCAGCTGCCGAAAGCTGGGAAATCACTCTTCACCCTAGAGAGACTAGCTCCAAGCTACGTAGAACTCAGGCATCACTGATGGTCAAGGATTTCACGAGAAGCCTCCAGCTGGCCCTAGCGCAGGTCCCGCTGGCTATCCCACCACGTGAGAAGTTGTGCAACCCCAGCACCCCCAGCATCTCTGCTGTGAGGAATAGTTGTGATGCAGCTTAGCTGGAAACTTTATTAAAATCCAGTCTAATCAAGCTGTTGCGACTCTCCATTCTCCTTACCCTTGCTCCCAGGCGCTTGTGCCTCTGTCTGTGCCGCTGTAAATGTGTCTATAAAAGTAAAATGAGTAAGCAGCCAACGGCTAAATGGCACTTAATCAGAAGAAAACGTATACCCTGGTGGATAGCAAACTGCTATTAAACTGGGGGGGGG
>Ga0065711_1000684_pt1 | contig 57893 bp, 21 predicted proteins | sample Hoacrofraction12_FD_59098 | JGI IMG/M metagenome (GOLD analysis project Ga0065711, IMG submission 59098) | Hoatzin crop microbial communities from Cojedes, Venezuela - Epithelial fraction 12 v2 (version 2) | ecosystem: Host-associated > Birds > Digestive system > Esophagus > Crop | place...
ATCAGCTTGGATGAACCTGGAGAGGCTTAATTTTCACAAACTACCCTGAAAAGCCAGTTCATTGCCTTATATTAATTCCAACATTTCCCTTCCAACAAAGCCACATTCAGGCTCTACACATAAGGAATTTTCACCTGTCTGACATCCATCACATTCTAGAGTAATTTAATTAACCCAGTGAGAAGAGCTGGGTGGAGTGCTAACCAGGGCTAGATTCAGCTCAGCATGCACCTGCTCTTCACCAGCGGGAGCACAGCTGAAGTACGCCTGTAGCACGCGTTATGTAGAACTCTGCTCCCCACCCTTGGCACGAGTCTAGTTGCAGAACATACTTCTTATAGTTTAAAGATCACCCAATTTCTACACTGCGTATGTGAAGTCAATGCCATAGTTGCAGCTTTCTCTTCACAGAAAACAGTGCATTGATATTATAATGGCTTTGTAACTTATTTCAAATAGGGAAAGCAGTACCAGAACAATTGCCATTTCATCTTCTTTTTACCTTCTGCCACAAAATCTGGGGCAACATGACAAATTAATACCAGGGCCTGAATGTTAACACATTTACTTACCAAAAGTCAACTGAAGGTCAGTTTAGGGATGTGACCTTACGCCCTGAACAAGATAGCTGACACCAGAGTTTTAAAGAGCCTCCTCCAGGCTGCAGCATTACAACACTGAAGCACATCACGAATGACCCAACATTATTTCTTTGTCTTGTTTTCTAATTTTAGTCTTTCAGAGACTAAGCTTCAATCTCCAGAGTAAAAAGCAACAACCTCACCACCAAAACAGCAAAAACCCCAAGACAGTCTTCAAACTTTTCCATCCTTCACTCATTTTTAACTGGAAATATCATAAAAAGCTGCAGATCTTCACACGTGCTAGACAGGAACACCGCCAGCAAGTAAGTTTCCTTAAGTCTTTCCTACTACAGAGTAAACAGCGACTCTTTTTGACTAATGTAGGGAAGCATCATTTTGGTTTATATTACCAAAGGAATATTTACACTTCTCGTTAGCCCCTTTGTTTCTTTGGCTATGCTTTCCAGTAGAGTAAGAATTCATCATTTTTGTCATCTTTGTATTGCACATAACACAGGATTTCTTTTGTCACTATAAAACACTCCTAGAGCAAGTTCCATTGACAAACACACAAAATGTCTAAATAACTTCCATTTGCCAAACAGCAAAGTGTGATTCGTAGCACACAAACAATGGCTACTCCCTAACTTCTACCTTATATATTCACATTAATAAATGCTTTTTCAAGTTATAAACCGCAGCGTGTTTTTCTAGGGTTTTTGTTTAATTCCTGACTGACACATCCCACAGATGACACGTAACATGCCTGCTGGGATTGAGCAACAGCTAAGGTGAATGACAAGTACCCCTTTAAAAAAACCCAAACTCTCCGCAAATTTTCCTCGAGGACTGCAGAGTAAGTGGTAGAGAAAGGGCCTGATCCTGCTCGCCAACAGATCTCATTGCCGTGTCTTCCGAGAGGTAGGGCACCGCCACGCAGGCCCTGCCCGCTGCCCAGGCAGCTGGCTCTTTCTCCAGTGCTCGTGGCCGGGTTGGTGCTCCCCGACCGAAGGCACCGCTGGCCCCGAGCTGGGCTGCGGCTGGGAACACAGCTCTGCTGGGGCATGCAGGATGTGCCCATGCAGCCAGGCTGGGTCTGCTGCAGCTGGTGCCTCTGGACTGACTTGTAGGATCAGAGGAAAGTAACAACTGCTGCTGCAAAGCTTATTGGCCTTGATGTGTATGTTCAGAGACCAGTTTTCTTCCACCAGTAAGTTGCAAACATACAGTTACTAATGCATCCACATGAAGAGCATGTCCTACACTCATTTTTATTCATGTACTTCAGACTGTATCTGGCTAAAACATCGATATCCCTCGTTCTCATACCAGCAGAGCTGGATTTGAATTGAGCAAATAATATTTTTATATACCTAAAAGTTCAGCTAAAAAAAACACTGAAAGAAACTCTGAGGTGTTCAGAAACACGTTTATGTTCTCATTCCCCAGACGTTGAACTTGGGCTCATTTCTGATCCAAGCTTGTGAGATCAAACTAAACCATACACTCCTGTTTGTTATTTTAATAATCACATTACTTTCATCTCCGTGTTCCAAGATAATTCAGTGCCAGCAGGATCAACCATATCATCGCACCACAGTACCACAGAAAGCTAATATATGCTATTTCAATTTTTAGAAATTCTGATTCCTCTTCATATAGAGCGCACAATATGGCCTAGCCCAGTTTGTATATCTGAATTGAGCAACTTTCCCAAATTATCTTGAGTTTGAGAGCCATTCAGTTTTGCAGTCCTTCCTTTCCTCGATGCCATGTCATATGCATTCAAAAGCTGAGCCTTTGAAATATTCCTATACTGACCAAAAGCATATCTGGAGAGTCTTGGTGAACATGTAAGTATTTAATATGCTTTTATGTTTAATGAAGTTCTACATCTTTCAAAGATACTATCCCACAAAAGTTTTCTCCAAATTAATGCTTTCTTACTCATCTAGCATATTTAGGGACACTTAATTATAAAAAAAAGAAACAACCAAATCCAAAAAACCACACCCCACATCCCTCCAGATATATACACAAAACCCACAAGGGGAAAAAAAAAAAAAGGGAGGGGGAAGAAACCCAGTCCGAAACCTCACAAAAAGCCCCAAGCCAACAAAACTCCAGAATATAAAAGACTCAAACTGCTGCATTACATCCTACTGTGGAGACATTTCAAGCTGACATCTTCAATAAGTTCAGATGCTTGCAAAGACCAAAGAGCAACAGTCAAGCTATATGTGAGCAGTCCCATGTGTCCCATGCAATTTGTGTGCACTGTAGGGAGAGGGGGGTGGAAATCAATACGTTACTCTCTTCCTACCATCCTGCAATACCCACACAAATGCTCATTAACTTAGCAGCAGTACTATTGCCTTGTCATGAAGGAACAGAAGAGAAAGTTCCTCACAAGTAGAGTGCAAAGCAGATACAGGAAGAAGCTGGAATTACAAAACATAACAAAAAAACTCTGAGCTTCTGAGTGGTCAGGTTGGCCCAATCCAAGGGACAATCCATAATTTAAATGGTTTAAAAACAGAGCTTATAGAAGCCAGTGTGAGTATCTTCCTAACAGCAACAAGAGCCTAGTTATGAATGCAAGCCAGCTCAATTGCTGAAGTCTTCAAATCACACTCCGAGTCGCAAATGTGAGTAACTGCCCTGTGTTCCTCAGCTATCTGTCAGGCAGCGATGGGTCACTACTTATTGCACTGTGAGACCACATTAACTCTTTCTTTGTCACCATCCACATATTGTTAGTATGCAACATAAGATGAGATTGTGTCCACACATCTCTACACAAAGATAGACCTGTCAAAACAAAAACTTTTTGTAATACTACTCTGTTAGAGGGTGAGCCAAAGCTCACCAAAGCTCAAAGAAATCAATGGAAGTCTTTCTTCTTCACTGCAACTGGGGAGAGACAATTCCTCTCTAAGAAATGTATGAAGAACATACCACAAAAAGACATGGATCACGCGTAGAAAACACCTTAATCAAGGCAACCACAACCTACCCCAAACCAGACAAGCCAAGTTCATTTATAAGCATAGTTTTGAATGAAATATTCATATATCATATGAAATATATCATATTGCACACACGCATCTAAAAGTGAAAAAACGCACAACATCTATCAGCCTGCTTAGTCTGGGAGAAGGGCAGCTATTTTGTTCGCGTCTTAAATGGAAGAGGAGCAGACCACCCTCCCTGAAACATTAACCATTTCCAAAGATCTCATTAAAAGGTGTCTCTGTTTTCACCGATTATTATGTAGCGGCTACAACACCTATAAATCTAACTGAATTAGGTTTTCAGGCTTTTATTCCAGATAATTTCTTCTCCCTATGTGGACTTTCTCAGGAAATGAGATTTAATGAGTCATAGTCCTTACTGCTAATCACAGGAGAGCTCATTAGCTTTCTGTCAGATTTGGACCCACTATCTGCCCTCAATATGCTTGTGACTTACTAGAGCTAAATATGACACTACAGACAAAGCAGATACACTCAGATGAAGCAATACAGGGGATCTGAAATACTAGAGAGAGAAATATTTCTCCTAATTAATTTTGAGAACTTAAAGGAAAAAAATCAACACACCTTCTCTGCTTTCTTAACTTTCTCTATTGTGATGGCATCACTTACAGCAAGACACACAGTATTAGACAAGATTAAGCATAACATTTGAAGACTTCTTGCAGATACAGTAGCAGAGAACTAGTCTCAACAGTCTGTAAGAAGGCATTGGGGACTGGAACAAGTTTCTATTCTAGTGTACCAAACTGTGGTTTACCACAATCCTGCAAGATCCTCAGGGAGGCAATGACAGATCAACGCACGAGGCAGTGCAGCTCCCACCTCCCACATGTACAGCTCTCCATCTCTATTTCAAATATTTCTCAGCAGATTCGCACCTCTCAGCCCAAGGTCACACAGCCTACTGCCTTCGGGTCCTGCCTGGAGGGCACGGCTCCGAGTCGGTCTGGGCAATGCAGGTCCTAAGCCCCATGGCTGCAGTACAGGGAAAGACACTTCTGCTCTCCACGATGCACTGTGGAACAGCGGCGTTCATCTGCTAGATTGCGAGGTATGAACAGCCTTAGTCTTCTTCCACTTGCAGTTGACATCTCCCAAAAGCAGAGGAAAAGTGAAATCATGATTTTTATTTCCCATACTGTTGTTCAGCTTGACAGGATGCTCTTTCTTACTAAGGGCACATTGCAAGGTGCGGGTCAAAGCCTACTCTTCGCAACTGGTCACCTTCTTAGGTAGTGTTTGCTGTTGTCTCTCCCTGCAGCTTTCACATAACACCGTTTTTTAGTTGAAAGGGAAAACTACTTCTGCTTCCTAGAAAACTGAGGATTACCCTGCACTTTCACAATCTGCTTTCACAGAATACCCCCTTTCCAAACATGGCTCATGGACAGTCCAACAGGCAGGCACCAAACCCAGGAAGGTATTTTACAGACTGTACTATGGCAAGTACTCACCTTTTCCAGGAAATCATCAATACCAGAATAAAAACAATAGAAAAAAAAAAATTACTTTCTCAAGCAATGCACTGTAGTGCCAGTCCTCAAGGTGACAAGCACTCTTCTCAGCTTAATAGGCAGTAATATTTGGTTTTAATCCCCTCCCTTCACCCATCCTTAACACGGCTGCTCCTGTTCTTCAATTTATTGTCTCTTCCCTGTTGCACCCATTACATTTCACATAGATACAGCAGTGGCTGCAAAGGCTCCAAGCCATCTGGCAGGAGGAGGCTGGTGGTGGGGTGACATCCAAGAGTTGTCAGAGCAAAGGCAGTTCTACATTTCCTATTTCCAGGGCTCGGCAGAACTGCCACAAGTCCCTCTCCTTAGAATTTTGTCCATCTCTGCATATTACAATGTTAACAAAGTTTATAGAAATCATGGAAAAAATCTAAAGATGTGCATTTTTAAACATATTGGTAAGTCTGTTTAGGTAAAGAAATGATGGCAGCGAAGTAACACCAGCAATGAATGTGGCTACAGCTTCCTAGTGTGTTTATTTTAGCACCATCAACAACACAACGGACAGAGCCAAATTATATTCCAACAGACAGGATGAAGATAAACCATAATGAGCCATGACATTTTTTGCTACTATTTCCTAAACTATTTTAATGACCTGCTTATTCCCTATAAATAGGGTTGTTAAAAAGCAGAAACTTTCAGTGAATAACTGCTTAAAGAAATATCAGAGGCCAGTGAGAAAAAACCAAAGAAATGTGATCAAATATTTGATCCCACTGCTTTTTCATTCAGAATTATCTGTTCAGATCTACCCTTCATTTTCACACTTGCGCATTTCAGCACACATTCACTTTGTACCCATAGCACTCACAGAAACGCATCATCTAAATTTTCCATATGAGAAATAGGTGAGTGAGTAATATTTTTGCTGCACCAGAAAGAAAAGTCAAATACACAGCATAGCTACTGGGTCAGAAATTAGACCTTATCTATGACAGGCTTTCACATGGCTTCCATTCCATTAATATCTGAGCACTTCCATGACCATAAGACTTGGTAGTTGTCTTCACAACCTCCTCACAAGGTAGGAAACACCTTTGTTTTCTTTCTTGCAGTTGAAGAAGCAAGGCAGAGCAATCTTCCCGTGTTCACAAAGTAAGTTTGTAAAGGAAAAAAAAAAGGGGGGGGGGACACACCCGAGTCTTTTGTGTCCCATGCTAGCACACTTTGTCATGAACCAACCTTCAAAGTGATCAGGTCATTTGAATGTAAATGCAACCAGCCAATTCTCCAGGTAGGAACATGAGTGAAAGTATAGAGCTGAAATAATCCGAATCTCTTTTATGCCTTACCATTCATGATGCTCTGCACTAAATCTCATTTCTCTCCAGCTTGAATAAACTTCTGATAAAAGTTTAAACAATCATGAGATATATGCCCATCTTTGGCTTTTCAAAGGAAACTACCTTGGTCACAATGTAGATTGATAGTTAGAGCAACTAAGTGAAACCAGGAATTACAAATTCTGTCATTGCCTCTGGTCATAGCTCTGAGCAAGCCAATTCACCTGTCTCACACTCTCCCTCACTATAAACGCAGGAGAGGAAATGTAGGAGATTGAGATTATCCAGTGCAGACTTACATTTACACAAGCTATCAAAGCTTTGCATTTTGAAGGGGTAATTGAGCTATCTATTACCAGTTCAGTAGGTTTCATGGAGAAGTAGTAGTTTTGCACATCTGTTCTTTCCTATACCTGTGATCTCTCACCTCCTCAGAAGCTCCATAGCTTTCTTCGCCTCATCAAGAGCCTTTCCCATGGGGCTGGAGGGGCCACTGAAGCTGCAAGTTCCCTAGCATGGCACTTCCAGGTGACCAGGGAGCAGAGGGTCAGCAGCGCATAGCAACAGGTTGTGCTGACATTGGATTTCAGGAAGATCCTGGACTATGTGTCTAATCAGACCAGTTGCACATTTATGTATTTTTTTGTCTGTCATTTTCACAGCAACTGAAATGAGCAGCTTTCTATGCCAGTAACATCAGCTCTTTTTCCCAGGAAGTTAATGGTTTTAGTATGAGACATTGCAAATAAGGATTGCAGGTATAATTTCAGCTCAGTATGACTTCAGGGTTCCAGTGTCAGTCATTAATCACTTAAGCTGCACTTTCTGGGTGTATGATTTTGACAAAATCCCTTCATTTGAATTATGGCCTTGTATTCAATAAGTAGGGTATGTATTATTCTATATATAATTTTTAAATACAAAGAGAAACAGCATGGAAAAATTAGAATCTATGACTTCAAAGTCTAGTCCTCTTATGGCATAGGCAAACAGAATGCTCTTGACTTTAACCTATGGGTTCCACTTCATATGTGGTGTATTTTTCATACATCATGGGTTTTTATAAATTTGCGGTATAAAGCACCAGAGCTACATTGCCAGCAAAATATAAGGAAAACAAATATGTCAGGGTAATGATGCCAGGACAATTCCTTATTGAAAAAAGCAGTTTATTAATACCTTATTGCTACAAGCTAGATCTTATTATCATCTTGGGTCATTTAGAATCTTATTAGGTATTCTGATGGTGGATGAATAATCCTGTGATAAATTCTTTGCCATGTCCTTCACAGTTGTCATAGCAGGATCATAAACAGCATTTATAACAATCTAGCCTGGAGGAAAAGGCTTACAATGGTCTGTTTAACATGCAAGAAATATTCAGATTGGCCATGTCTGGTTAGATTTGAGACCCACAGGAGAGATACCAAAGCTAAATGTAGCATGGGTTTCTCTGAAGATTAGCTTTAGAAAGGGCTTTGGGTCAGGGACACTGGGACTAATGCCAACGATAGGGCCACGAGCAGCCTTCTTTCAAGAAAGACAACTTGAATAAAGATGGTAGGTGCAAGTTACTTGCTTAATGAAAAACCATGTAGGGTTACTTGAGCTGCTACTTAAGAAGCATGGTAGAAATTATTTGCAATTGAATGGCTTGGAGCTCAGTCACATACTTCAGTGATTATTATATGAAAAAATAGTGTGAGCGCTCACACAGTGAAAAACATGCAGATTTCTGCAGAGCTATAGGATAAGTTGACTACACTGTCCAACTTCGTGAACTCTTGGAAGCTCAGACTGAGTTCTTTAGAACTATTACAAAAGTAATACAGGCAAAGTAAATTCTAGGAAAAAAATTTTACACTGCTCTGAGTGGGTATTAGAAGAATATACAATCACACATAGTCTATGCATATAAACACAAATGCCTCTCCATCACTGAACACACTGAATTACTCATACCTGTTGTCATTCATTGCCACGCTCCAAGGTATGATGCCAGTTTCCCCAAGTTTGACTGCAGTAAGTGCATCTCAAATCACCAGAACTCTTCAGAACAGAAGTTCTTTTTAAATGCTAGCAGTGGTATAAATTAAAGTTCAGCGAAAACTAATTGTGCAGAACCTGTCAGGCATGTTTTCAGGAAACAGAAACGGGTGGCTTACGGGGAGCGATTGTGGCAACAGATTTGAGTACAGCCGTGCATACACACAAATACTCTCTCCACAGTAGGCAATGTTGCTCTCTTGGCACAAGTGACTGAGACCATGGAAAGCGAACAGCAAAATTCGCTTTTTTTAGAGCAAGATGAATTGCCTCTTCCACTTGAATTTTAAATACACTAAATGAATGAATTCTGTAGCTCTAGTGCCTAACAGAGCTTGACCATCGGAAAGCTAGCTTAGAGGTTCACAGCTGACAAGTGTAGAAATTGTATTCTGGGACATTCATTGCTGCAGTTGTTTGGACATCTCCAACTAGAAAAGCACCATCATACCCTGGGACTTGTTTGCAGCTGCAGCTACCACCTACAAGAACCAATTTTGCAGACATCTATGTGTGCACGCAACCTTACTATCAACATACAGCTATGATCCTTCCAAGGATAGTACATCTGGCAGTTCAGGTGCAGATCACAGTCACCACATGAAGAGCAAAGTACTGTCAATTGCTCAGAATCCGTTCCCAACTTTAAAAACAATCTATCAACAATTCTGAAGTTGAAAATACATCTCAAAAAAGAAACTTTAAGCTAATCAGGTGAACCCTGAGAGGGCAAAGGAGCTAAGCTCACCAAAGAAATTGTTACTTAGAGCAAATAGTTCTCAGACAGCTCCATTCTTTCATCTCCAGTATGATCCTGCTTCGCTCTAAGTTTTTGTTAGCTGACTGTGGATTCTTTGAGCGGTGTAGCTCTACCTTCAGAGGTAGTTTTCAGCACTTAGAGGATGTACCAGCAGAAATAAATAATAGCACTGTAACCACAGAGCCAGAAAAACAAACAAACAAACAGAGAGCGCTTTGAATTAAGCAGTTGAATGAACAGATAGGAGTCTGCAGGAAAACATACTATACAAAAGCTACAGGACTTGAGGTACTACGTAAGTTTAGCTGAAGTTGAAGCATACTTTTTTTCCCTTGTGACTAACACTAGTTTTTCTAGTTTGTTCTTAGCACAAACCTAGTTGGGTTGCAGGAAAGCTCACTTGTAGCAGTCGGGCTGCCAAAACAGCACAATATACATGTTACAATCACACTGCAATCATGATGGTATCTCAGATTTTCACATCTCTAAACCAATAGCAGGTAGACTATGGAATTATACCACTAGCTAAATGGAGGTGTCATGTAATAAAATTCAGTCTTTGCTCCTTCTTAAAAAGCCATGTTTTCTAGTGAGGAGCAAAGGTTTTAATATTCTACTTTTTTCAATGTGAGATTTACATTGATAATCTTCCTTGCCAATTAAAAAAGCATCTTAAGCATACTATCACTGTGCACAGAAATTTAAAAATTTACTTTCTTTGTAAAAAACCACCAACAAACCTTTCCATCTCCATTTTGATAACTGTACAGCTGTAAAAAGATGCACAACATGCGAAGATGATTGCTATTTTGGATGCACAGATGAACACTCAACCAGACTGAAAGAGCAGCAATGTAAAATGAATACCTTCTAAGATCGTAAGTTAACTGAAAGTGTTTGGAGATTTGAAATTGTTAGTATCATACTATAAATGCACAATATCCCTCCAAGGCAGCTCTCTTGATATAGTCACCCAAGCATATTAACTTACAAAAATATCTCCGATATCAACACATTTCAAATTCTAGGTATTCATAGGCTTTAGTCTTGCACTAAAAACCTGTACTATGACAAAATAAAGTATCTGCTTCACAAATTAAATTTCTCTTTCTCCTTAAACTTAAAAGAGGCAAAATATTCTTATCTTAAAAGAAGATTGCCTCTCTGCCGTCTGAGCATATCTATACAGCTGGTTCAGACCAAAGTGAAATCCCAGCAGCATTATGCAGTCATTTTTCTTCCCCCTCACTTACTCATGTACAATCTCTCTTCCTGCTGAAATCAATAGGACTTCTGCCTCTGGGCTGGCCTCATCTGAATCATCCCAATCAATTTCCCATCAGTTTTATTGCTAGTACGAGAGCACATGTGGCCCAGAAAGAGCATCTCTGGTTGATTTCAGAGCATTTTTACGATGCTATGCAACATATGTTTCGTATGTAATAAAATAGTCTAGTTTCTACAGAAATTATCCAAACTAGCACTACGTGACAAACTCCGTAGCTAGCTCTTAAATTGACAAAACCTAGCTCCACTGGGCTGCTTTTAACACTAAACTCACGTGAATTTGTTTTAAAAAATGCACATTACTATATTCAAAACTTCTACCCATTGTTCAGCATTTTCATTCAGCTTGCAAAGCCCACCAACAGAAGTGTTCAGAGGGCTTTCACAAAGAGTCTTCTACCAATCTGTCTGGGGAGGCTAACTTCTGTTCAGCTGCTTGCCCACAGCTTTTTGAAGAAGTGCTAGCAGTAAAAGGTACAGATATGACACACTGGCAAAGGCAAGATATGTCTCAGTCTGAGCCCATTCACATACAACAGAGCTTGCTTTAGTTCACTGCCACAGATTCACAACCCTCTAAACCGAGGTACAGCAGCCGGCTCTCAGTAGCGCGATAACTACGACACCAGTGCCTTCCCTCGAGCCTGCTAATTCACCTCAAACCCAGCTCTCCAGAGTACCTAGCAAACTGCTACGATGCTCAGCAGGACCACAAGAACACAGTTTTTTCATGATCAGGCACCATCAACTCGCAGCTCAGAGGTTAAATGCCACATCAGAAATTTTGTGACTTTGGGAAGTTCTTTTTCAATTGGTACCTGCGACAAAGCCTTTAACAGCAACAACACAGAAAGAAATTAACAGTCACCTCAATGCAAAGGATCGTCCTCTTTTCTATATGGAAGTAGCATGCGTTCCTCATTACAAGAAAGGAATCAAAATATGCTTGCCAAGTATGCTGCCAAAACTGTGAGCCCAGCAGCTAAGCGCTTCGTTTCCATCCCAGATGGTACTGAGGATGAGGGTGGCTCGGTGGCTCCGTGGCTCCGGGAGGAGAAGCCGAGCCGGGCTGGCCAGCCTTTTGGTGCGGAGGGCGGCAGCCCAGAGGGGACTGGGCTCCCTGCTGTGGCTGCAGGCCAGGCACTGCCTGTGGTTTGCGGAGTGGGGCTCAGACAGCTCTGCCTGCCTTGCTGCAATCACAGCTCCAGGTGCTTTCAGCATCTTTATGGATATGAACCCAGCACTGATTCCTGAGCAACTACAAGGCGGAGTACACCTTCAGTGCGCAAAATGCCTTAGAATTATCACTCCAATCTGAAAAACCTGTAGCATGCCAACAGGGAAAGTGACAACTGGGTCAAATCGGCTCAGCTGTTCAGCAATACAAGCACCAAGCAGCAAGCACACATGCAACACATCTTTCTACAGTTGTACCTCACTGCCAAGATACCATTGCACTTCTGTTTGACTTTGCCATTAATCCAGAATGGATATCTGAGAGCAGTCTATAATGGTGCAGAATATTCTACACAGACATTGTACTAGCTCCCAGGTAATTCAAGTAACAGATAAACAGCATGCAAGACTGGCTTCCAAATTACTTAGAGCAAGACAGAGAAACATGGTAGAGACTACTGAAGGAAGAACAGATTCCCAGTAACTCCAAAGAGAAAATATTTGCAAAATTTTCCTTCTTTTTCCCCAAATACCTCACATTTGGTTCTGTCTATTCTTAAGTCTCAGTGAAACTCCTCTTTTCTCACTCACTCTCGTGCAAACAGAAGTACTAGTTAACAGGTTTCCTAGGATCTGGCTTGGCACTTTCAACTGAAACACCTATTTAATTTTCCTCACGCACTGGGATTCATTTACAAACTCATTTCCATTGAAAATGTTTGATGTACACTATAAATAAAAATGTGCCCGTATACATATTTCCCACTGTAAACCAGCAAGATGCCCAAATGCTATGCTCTTTTGCACCTTACCAGGAATCTCTGAAGACCTAAACCAGCTGTCCTTTGGTATCAGAGCCACTCAATTGTGAATAAATAAGCGCTTCTGGTGTACAAACCATTGATTAGATCAATTGCCTTTACAATTCCCCACAAGTGAATGCTATATATATATATTCACTAACAGATTGTCTTAACTCTTGCCAGTTAGAGCTTAAACATCTAATGAACAAGAAATAGACAAGAGCTCTCCACTGCGGACTTTGGAGGACTACAACAAATAACTCTACCTGTATGACCCAATGAGATGAAGAGAGGGAGCAAGTGGAAATGAGATGAGTTTAGAAAAGCCTGGGCAGCATTAATGTCTATATACACATATGTGTATATGCACATATATAAAGCATGGGTTTAAATTGTCCTGGTTTATTTCTCAATACATAGTTTCTCCTAGAATATATACTATCACTGGTTTCTACTGATTTCTGCTTGATTTCTGTTGGCTTCTCCTAGAAAATACAATCACTCTGAAATATAAAGTAACTGAAATAAGGACCTATAACACTTCTATCCACAGTCATTTTTGCTACAATAATAATCTAACATATTCATGGTCCTGGTATGTAAGTGTTTGAAAGCATCCTTGTAAGCAAATAATGTATAGACCAGACTATATTTTTCATTTAAAAATAATATATTATGTATTATTGATATTCCTCTTACAACAAATGAGATGGAGAAAAAGCAAAATAACTAACTCTACAATGCAAACTTAGCGGATTCATTTCAAGTCTCAATAGTTCATCAATACAGATTATGAACTCCTCTGATCTGCTTTAGAGCCAGTAGCTATATACGCTGGTAAATACCTTGATCATGAACAGCAATAGCTTTAGTCTTCACTGTTCAAAGCAATTTTCACTTCTTGTGCAGCATTAGACTGTAACTGCTCAGAATTATACAAATAAATGCAGTTTGGTGCTGCCTAAAACAGAAATCTGCTGAGAAAGACATTTGAAACTGTCAACAGATGCAGGCCCTGCAAATAATTTTTCTGCATAGATGGATGATGCACCAGACACAAGCTCTTATCACACAAACTACAATAGCAGATGTCAGTGAAATAATATTTAGCAATGACATGGACATTCTACAAAAGTCAATGGGAAAAAAACCCCACTCTTCTCAGGTGCATGTGTATGTTGTTAATCATAATTAAGGCAAGTGTGACAGTTTCTTGGCAACAGACACTGAGTTCCCTTCCCTGAAGAACAAATCCTGCAGGAATACTCCCTCTTTCATTACATCAAGCCTGCATTTCTTGACCCTAATATCCTCCACTTGGAACACTCCAAGTCATAGGCAAATTTTTGTTTTGCCAGTTGCCTTTTGCTGGATAATCACATGATGACCTCCACAAAAGAAAGGAGCAAGTTTCTCATTAGTAAAGTAAAAAAAGCTTTAAGAGCTAGCAACATAAACAAGCACATACACTGTTGCAGACAGGGGCAGAAGAGTGGAGACAAAAGAGAGATGTGCAGCATCCAAGTCAGGGACCTAACACTATCCGTATCCTCAAAGAAGATTCAGACCAAAAGCATGACTACCCTAAAAGCAGCGAGTCCTTCTGAACAGGTATTTTTAATTGCATAATACAGCATCTATAACAGCTAACAATGAGCGCTTGTATGTAAATATTCCCAAGAAAGTAATTTATAGGTATTTTTACTATTGACCTTTCCATAATCAGGGGATTTCCGATTCTTCAGCAACAAAAAAATGATGATTTGGAGGGAAGTGAGCATTTTCAGAGAAATTTTTTTTTCCGTTATAAAAAACTTTTTGATGGCAAAGTTTTGGCCAGCTGCAAATTTTTCATTCAAAACAAGTCACATGCTGCCATGATCCATTAATATTTTTCATAAAAGGAAAAAAGTTTGATTAAAGAATACTGAACCATTTAAAGACGACGCTATAAATGCATGTATTAGCTAAAAGGGTTGCAAAGAAACATGGTTATGATTCTCAAAGAAGGCGTAAATACCACAGAGAGAAAAGAAATCCCTTACAGTATGTATAATTACACTACTGATAATTATATCTAAGTAATGAGGAAATTACAGTAGAACATGAGCAAAGCCTCTCAAAATAAATTGCACAAGTTTATGGAACAATCTCTTCAGGGAAGTGTGTGGAAACTCCCTGCATCATCTGAAAGACTTAAAACACGGGAGACAAAACATATTCACAATGTGCTGTGGGGACAATACCATGCTGGAAGAGAGATGGACTGGTCTTTTCCATTTCCCAGCGCTATACCATGAGCCTAGCAGTGGGGTTTAGAATCACTACCTCTGTCGTCTTCCGATTTTGTTGTCTGTTCCTGGCTGTATCTCATGTTAGTGAGATCCCAAAGGGTTTAGCAATTAGCATGAGGAAAGCAGTATGATAATCAGAAGAAATTAATGGTTTAAAAACATAATCTTACACTTCCCCTGAGACTTGTTCCATGCAACTGGATTCTCAAAGAAAAGGAAAAAAAAAAAAGAACAGGTAATTGATTCTTATTAAGAGAATGATCTGCCACAAAATACTATCCATGTGAAAAAGATGTTAATTTTAAAGTGCTCTCAGAGTCAGTACGAGTGTAACGAAGAGAGGCTAGGATCCTCCATGCCACCCTTCACTTTTGTACCCACATGGAACAGCTGAGCACGACAAGGGTCTTCATGTGCTAACAACCAGCATCTGAAAAAAGGAGCAGGATATGACAGTGTAATAGCAACCTCTAGGTTTTTGTCAGCAGTTTCAATGAGAAAGGTGAAGAAATGAGCATGCACTGCACGCTCTTCTCAGTCAATTGCATGGAGAAACTAAGAAAGCTCATGAGTCGTGGATATTATCAAACTACATGAACTATATATTTTATTTAACTATGTCCGATGCTGAATTTTTATACACTCCTTGGAAAAGATTGAGTAACAGACTTTATTCCCATGGTTACCTAGACTATTAAATATGTGTGTTATTTATTCTGGCTCAATGTCCACTTTCAAAGAATTGATTAGTAACATAAAAAAGTAATCATATAAAGCAGAAAAAAAGGCCCTCAGTAAATGTCTGTTCTTACTTCAATGAGTGTAGGAACTAAGTGGATCTCTTAGGGACTTGTCAAAAAAATTAAACAGATAGAAACACTCAACCTCTTCAGTCCAAAATAATGTTTCACATGCTCAGTAAGCCATCCAGCTCTTGATTAAAGTAGAGGAAATTTTCAAGATCTCTGTTCAGGGGGCGGGGTGGTGGAGTTTCATATGTAGCATTCTGACAAGCTAGTACAGGTGCTTCAACTCCAGATTTTCTTTATCCAGTTTTATCTATACAACAGAGGTAGTTATGCAGGCAGCATTTTTTCTGTGAACACTTTCATTAGTGGTGCCTAATATTCTCACACAGAGCAGTGCTGCCTCAAACATTTGCTCAAGTCAAAGAATAAGGCTGCATGCATACTGGTGTTGCTCAGTTTCAGAGACCTCCCAGCAAAAATTAACAAGGCAGTGTGTCTTCCCACAACTGAACGCCAGCTCGCACAGCAGAAAAGCCAATCTGGAAGCCCACGTGAAACAGCACCACCTGGTGATCTCTGTCATGACGACAGCATGTCTCTCCGAGGGTACGCCAAAAGCTACATTTTTCTCTTTTCCTCCAACACTGTAAGATAAGAAGAATAAAAAAAGGTAGAACACACACCCAATCCTGAAAACTTGTAGTTAAAAATTTAAAATTTATATAAAATGTAAAAAGGTTAACATTAAATCTCAAGACCCCAAAATACTGCAGACAATCTCCGAGAGGTAAGCTTTAACGTAAAAGTGGAAAAGTAAATTGACTTCTGCATACAACTGAGTAAATATTGCTTTAAGTCCTTCATTTTTCTGTTTTCCTCTTTGAAGTTTTGAAGCAGTGAAGTTAGCCATCCACATCCACTAACTGCACAAAAGTTACTTAATTCCATTCGGGTGTTTGAAAATGTTCCTTTATATCCCCCTTTTGAACACAGCTGCATCCCTAGGAGCCATGAAAATTAGGGCTTCCACCCCTTGGTGCATTTCTGCATCTGAACTCTCCCCTCTGATTCTTCCTCCCCGCCCTGAAATTTTGTCTTCCTCCAGACAAGATCTCCTCCTAAATTTACACACCTTCTCCATGAAAATACAACCTACACTCTTTCTTTCATCAGCTTAATCTTCCCTTCTACATCAAGTCATCTTCTCATGACCATTTTTCTCCAGGCAGCAAGCCACACTCATCTTAAACCACAACAGAAACAGACATGAGCAAACAAGGCTTCTCGTGTCTTAGGGAGGGGAAAAAGCACCTTGCTAGCATGGAAGAACTAGTTACCTGGGGAAAGCAGAGCAGAAGGGCAGGAGACTGGCCTCAGCTACAGACTGATCAAACAAAACTGCAGTCAGCCACCATCAAGAGACCAGTTTATCACCAGCCACAAGGCCACCTTTTTTTCCACAGCAGAGAGACAACAGTGGAGCTCCTTGCAGGAGAGCTGGCTGCTGGTGCTTCCTCAGGAGGCTCCCACAGTGTTCCTTCTCCTGGCTGGGACGTGGTGGCACGAACACAATGCTTGTGTCACAGCACGGACCCACTCTACCTGGGAAAGCTAAGCCGCATAACACTAACCTAAAGAGGCCTAATTTGAAGCGATCTCTCAGACATCCAGAATCTCTACACGTCTAAACAACAACAACAACAACTCATTTTTAAAACATATTGCTTATGTTCTTCACAGACATGGTGCCCCCTCAAAGTGACCAGCTTGCAGCACCGTGCCCTTAATAGGCCCAAACAAAGCATCTTCAGTATCAGTCAGGGAAAAAAACAGCAGAAACACTGTATTCAGACATATATCAGAACAGTTCTTCTTCCCCAGGGACAGTCTGCCTGACTGCCCTGCTGGTTTTGTCATTCCAAGAGCTCAACACAACTCTATTAGTATAAATTCTGTCATAAGATAAATTGCATGCTCAAAATGCCTCCTGAAGTTTCAAAATGCACAATTAACAATTTCATATTCATAATGGTAAACATCAATACATCTTCCTTGGGAAGAAACTACTATTTGCATAAATTTAATGAGTACTTCAATACAGTGGTATTGTGGTAGCACCCTCATGCCACTATCGCTCTTGTGAAGTTTGCAAATATTTGCTAGAAAAATACTGATGGGATTGTGGTTGAAGTTACTTTTACAGGCTCCACAAAACAACTAGATACGTTCATGATTCCAGGAGAAACACACCTGGCCCTCAGAGAGTGGTGACACAGACACTGCTCTTTTACATTTTATAAAGCTGGATGTTCACGGCCGATGGAATCTCACAGCACTATTCCCTCCAGAATCATAAATTGTGTTGATTTTTTTGTTTTTTTTTTAATTTAATTTACACTCTGCAACAGAATATTCACCTGTAGAAAAGCTACTAAAGGAGCCAATGCTTTTCCTATAAAAAAGCAATACCTTCTAAAAGTCATTGTATTTAAAAGCAAAGCTAGATCCCAGGATGCAGATTTGTCAAATATCTTTCCCTGAAGTCTATGCCATCTTTTGCATTTTGGCAAAAATACGAAATGGAAAAATACTCTCCTTGGTTTTGTTTAGTTTCTCAGAACTTATATTATCTGCTTGAACTGAGTTAAGTTACTAGAAAGTTCTCTGTGAGCTAGACTTCTTTCCCAAGCACTCGATGCCAAGTGTCACAGTCAGCCCTTCGGCACTAGAAGTCGATTCTGTAACAGATAGGTAAGGGCACTTGATTGTTCGTGTGCTTGGACGGCAATAAAGGAGAAGGTCGCAGAGAACTCAGAGCTTGCAGCAGGTACAACTGATGCTCTCTTCTTTCAGAAAATACAGTATCTCCTCACAAAAGATTGCAGCACCATTTTGAAAAAGGATGTACAAGCAGGAAGAAAAGGAAAAATTCCACATGAGCTTTTTTGGACCCAGAGATAACCACTTAGACCACAGACGATAAAGGTGCAAATGGAGTAGCACAGCCGGCAGTTTGATCGATTCTGTCCCAGACTGTTCTGCTTATCTAATTACACTCATAGCATACATATCTGATCTGTAGCACAGATCCCCTGCCTCCTTATTTATAAAAACTATTTATAGTAGAGACTTTCTCACAAGTCCAACTAATACTTCTGTTATTAGCAATATCAACAGTTACTATTTCCTATTATAAAGGTAGGCTTAACACCAATGTTAAAGAAGAAATAGCAACAAGCAGTTAAAATGAAAGTCTTTGATCCTCTGCCACAACTCACTAGGCCTAACTCCATAATCCATTTCTCTGATTCTATTAAACAATTCCATAATTTGCAGACTGTTCAGTACTTTTTGAAATACAAGTCACCCCAAAGTGTACAAAGCTGACCACAAAAAAGAACCAGTCAAAACTGCTAGCCACGCCAGAAAACACTAGGGAAAACTTAATGTTTTTCTGAATTTCCAAGAAAAATGCTGTGGCGAGAAGAGATACAGAATTTCAAAGCAGCTGGGTCACTGCTAGAGCTAGGATTTCTGCACAATGGAAAAACAAGCGTAAAAGGAAATTTTCCATAACTGTATAAATGAACAACATCCACCTTCTGAAGGCAATATGCTGTTAGCTTCTGACACCTTGATGCTGTATTATTATCAAGGATTTCTCCAAGGTGTGGCAACAGTAAGCAGCAATTTCTGGACTTCAAAATTAGGGACAGGCTCTTAAACACCCACTGTTTTCCAGCATTCTTTTACTTACCATCTAAGTTTGTATTTTTATAATGAATATTGTGTTCAATTTGTAATTTTCTAATCAACTGAAACTGCAAAATACTGATTAATCTAAATGATAACATAATTATAATGAAATCAGATACATCACTGATTGAAGGCAGACACAATCTGAAGAGAATGATTGGTGCCTTAAAAATGGCATTCTTGGAATAACAACAGGGAACCTAAAGGGGTTTTTAATGCTAGTGTAACAATTGATAAGTAAATCCTATGACATACAGCTGCTGAGAAAGATACAGGGAAACAAGATTGGGGTGGAGTGTTTTGGCACACATCCTTTTAATTCTTTGCCTGAGAAATCGCATGGACAAAGTTAAAATAATTCAGTAAAGGATTTTGATTATGAAAATGTTTTGTCTACCTCTCTTTCCAAATCACTCCCATCATGTTTTCTATCAAGCTCATTTGAAATTTCTGGGTTGTTTTCTGAGCTGGTAAAGGAAATCTAGTTTCTCCCAAATTAGCTTTTCGGCCACTAGAAAAGGAAATACATACATCGCAGGTAGCTTCTGACCAATCTGGAAATTATAAGACTTAGTTAAAAACAGCATGGAAAGCTTTTCAATTTATTTTTGTTTTTAACTGATCCTAATTTAAGTTGGGCTTTCACAACTCCCAGTGTTTCTCCTCATTCTGGGTATCTAATAACATTTTCTTTTTTTTTATCATTTCTAAATGAGTAGTGATGTAGTTAAGTGATGATTTAAGAAGTCGTAGCATTCTCTTAAAAAAAGTACCAAACAAAAGAAACCAACCGAAAACCTAGACTAGAATTAGATGGCAATAAGATGACCAAAACTAGCAACTCTATAGAGTAAACTTTCAAAGAAATCAACATTTTTGTAGTTCTGGCCCTTTGTTTGTCTAGCCTCCATACTTCAAAAAATACTAGCAACTAAACCTTAGAACAAATACAACAGAAAGTTTTAAAAGACTGTGTTCAATCCAAACATAAGCCCTCTGTAAACTAACAGGGGAAAAAAAAATCCCAAACAACTTCTCCATTAAGCTGCTATTTTGAAAATGAGGGACTGAGCACCACAGCTACCGAACACAAGCAGAAGATCACAAGGCACTGAGACACACACATGCTCTGCTGTGGCAGGTCCATCCCCTGTTCTGCTTCCAAGCAACGCTGAACATGTCATTCTCCCCTCCTCACATCCTAAGCTGTTTGATTCGGGCTACGGGCACGGGAAATGAATGTCACTCGAGGTTTGTCCACAGACACACACATTTTAATTGTACCAGAAAATATTTGTCATGCAGGTAGCATATCATCATGTCACAGAGTGAACTCCTCACCTTATTTACATATTTCTTCTTTCCAGCCAATTCCAACATAAGTAATCGAATGTCCACTGCCTAAATTCCCTTTTTGGTAGCCAAACACCATATTAGTGTCCTCTACCTTACTCCAAAATGCAGACTAACTGTACTGTCACAGAAACGAGAAAGGGACCCCAGTTACTACTGCATGAGCATTTGGATGCTGCAACAGGCTTTTGATCCATGCTTTTATGTTGCTCATTACTCAGATTCCCTTAGGAATTGCCCTCTTTTTTGTTGTTTTGGTTTTTACTTCAGCTTCTGCGCAGGTTTTAGATCGAGATTCCTAAGTTTACATAACATCAGTTCAGCTCTGATTCAAAGGTGTCTTATCTGATTGTTTAAATAAAAGACTAAAGCAATTTTAAATTTAACTTCTCTAACTCTTACTACAGAGGAGTCTATAAGAAGAACAGATCGGTCATTTTTCTAATATGACTGTTTCCAGTCAGCCAACTGAGTGTGGTGATGATGCATTTTGAATTTGCTGCTTAAGCACATTTTATAGATGCCTTCCAGTGCTGGAAGGATGTGAAGAATTTTGGCTGGTGAGTAGACCAAACCAACTATTGTCCATCTGCCTAGGTCATTTGCCTCTATAGCAAAAAATTTTCAAGGTACAGCTAACCTGGAAGCCACTGAATACTTACACCCAAACAGATTTTATTACCATAAAGAAATACCTTGGGATTTCCTTTCTCCAGAATAACCACCGTCTGTAGCATTTGTTATCAGTAGCCGGAGTTCCACACCACCCTTCCAGCCCACCCCCTTTTCATTTTTACAGCCTCCGCTCACTACTAGAGCTATCTGTAATCACATACCGGCTAACGATTCTGACACAAAGGTATCATACTGAAGATCGCCTCATGTGAAGCCTGAGTTTTCTGAAGTCATCTTGTGTCTTTCATAACACGAAACAATTCAAGACATGCTGCATTAATTTTACTAATCTTTAATAGATGATAATTGGAATCAGGTCTCCAAAGGGAAGGTTTGACTGTGTGTTTACCAACAAAAGGATGACAATGACTGATCAGAAGTAAAACTAGAATGTTTAGTCTAATTACTTTGTTGGTTATCTGAATATAACTCACACTTTATTTAAAATTATTTGTCTAGAAAAACAAGATTGCCACTGGAAATAAGAAATCCCTTAGCTTTCTTCTTTCCACTGGCAATCTGCTAACAGCAGCAAATTACTTTCAAATTGCACATCAACTAGTATTAGTATTAATTGCAAACTAACCTCAGCTCACTTAATTGTGGGCATAATGAAGTATTACAATTAGCTATAATATATTATTTAAATAAGAAATATCAATATTGTTTAGAGCAGGTGCCAATTACAGCAGACAGCGAAATATGCCACCGAAAAGGATTTCAATTAGAAATTCAATTTCAGCAAAGGTCCCCGTCGCTCTGGTGAAATGGTTAACAGCACTAATGTGCACGACCTCCATGGGGGAAGGGAGGCTAATTTGGAACTCACCTGCATTTTGCGCTATGGATTGCACAAGAGTTCTAGAGAGGCATGTTACAGACATAACTGCAGACGTTTGCAGAACAGGTTTATACAGCACTGCACACAAGAAACAGATCACTACATAAACCCGCTAGGTTCAAGATGCTGGTGCATTGTTATTTGATCTTAAAATTACTTGGGTCAAAGTCTACATTCTTATCTGTATAGCCACTACTGCTTGAAATACTCTTTGCTTAAGATAATAATAAATACAAAACATAGCTTTCAATGGATCTGGATGCAAAAAACTCTAGGACAAATACTTACATGCCCCTTTTTCAGTATTCTAAAACTTTCAAGACTCATTTCTGCTTCTTATCCCAGTCCTCTGCAGTTCTGAGCAAAGTAGTAAAGGCTGAAGTTTAAATCCCCCCTGATGTAAATTTGGATTGAAGATACTTAGCTCTACCTCCCCAAAAACATTATCTAGTTTTGTGTTTCTACCCCCTGTTCTCTATGAGGATAAGGACATTCACTCAAAATACTCATGTCAAAGCTACTGTCAGATAGCATAATGAATATTTTTGCCAGAATACATTTGTCTTTCCAGTAAAGAAACTGCATCCAGCAGAACCATATCTACCAAAGTGGAAACAAGCAGCAGCTATAAAGTGACCTAGACTAATTTATAGTAGTTAAACTTCATAATAAAGAAGACTTATGCTAAAGTTGGCAAAAATCTAAACGACTTAGCTTTCATACATCCTCACTGCTTCATATCTCAGTCTGTAAAATTATAAAGTAAATGTAGCAACTCAAGGTTAGCAAAACATGGACAATCTTGGGGAAAAAGTCAAAATAACAAATATGTTCTGTGTATTCTACATTTCCTAGAAATGCTCTTGGGTTATGTTGGACCCTAAAATTGCAGTTGTCAAATGAATGTTGCCAACAACAAAAGACAGCATCAGTGATTCGTTTCATTTTCCAAGTATTCAAAAGCATTGGTCAGTTCTTGACATCATGTTGCAACAACACCAAATAAGGAAAAGATTTTGATTAGCTAGGAAAAGTTGAAGCGAAAAATTGCAAGCTGAAATACGCTGCAAATATGCTTAAGTTTCAGCCACAGGCCCACGGTGATAGAACTTTTCTTGCTGTACATTAAGATAATTTCAGTATACTACAATTATGTGCCTAATTAAAATTAAGAAATTAGAACACAGTTAAAAGGAATGATATTTTGCTCACAGCTAATTTCATTAAAGTATTAATGAACAGGACTCATTTTATGGCTAGAGGGCAACTACTTTCTGCAAAGTACTTCCATGCTAGCTAATTTATTCATGCATGAAAAACAATCCAATGAGAAATGAGCGAGCCGGGAACTGCTGGTCCTAATTAAAATATTTAAAACACCATGTCTATTCTGTTCCATCTAGCCAGAGACCTAAGCTAGGAGCCAGCACGATACCAATTAACATGGAACAAGCAAACACACAACACCCACAGATTCTGATTAAAGTGCATATTATTGCACCATACAATATATTGTTCTACACATGTATGTAAATGTTTAATTAATCCATGTCTAAATCTCTGTAATGTTCAGAAATTTATACTTTAAATCCAAAATAAGTGACAACCAGACTGCGTGATGTTCACTTTTATTTATCACAATGCTTTCTTGGCAAACTCACTGGAATCATCCTGCAATTCACACAGTAAAGTATCTCTTAAGGGAGGGAGGGGAGGCAGAAGCAGAGGAGGAAAAAGGAACAAGCGAAAGATTTTCTTCTCTGCATTTTAGACAGCAATGAGATTGCTGGTTGCCAAAGGCTTGGAAACAGAACACAGTGTTGGGTTAGCCTCAGGTAGTACAACATTTTTCATTAATAATTGAAGGAAAAGCCTGGGACTAAACCCATTTGTCAGTCTTGGATGGCCGCAACAAAAACAAAATAAAATCGCTTCTTTTATAAACCAAAGAGCTGTTTGTGGGGGAAGAACCCAAGGGATGGTTCCCACTAGAGAAGAACACTGTAAAGGCTCAGAGAGAAGTTGGAGACTTGCAAACTTAGTAGAAAGTAGAATCAGAAAAACAGAAAACGCTCTAAACTTTACTTCACACACAGATGAGAAAAATCCGAGTTCAAGGAGACTTGAAAAAGCAGAAATTTGCCTCTGTTTGCACCATCATAGGTCTTCCTTTCTGAAAAGCTTCTAGGGTTTCCTCCCCTCCCCGCCCCCCCAGTTAATCTTCAAGCATTTCATGAGAAATCTGGCTCCCCACAGAGGTTTTTCTTCCCCTTTTCTATTCTGTTCCCCTACAACACTCACACATCAGTTTCTTTATTAAATGCAGCAAATAAAAGAAATCCAATCGCCTTCCCTTGCTTTTTCTGGCTGACTGGGTAGACTGACTTCCGTCCTTCCCTAACTGACAAGATTTGCAACCTGTTGATGGAAGCGTCAAATTAAAAAGAACCCACAGTTGCCAGAAATCCCACTAGAGCAGCTCTTACAAAAATCTTCCTGTTACCAAATCCTCAAAATCTGTTAGCACAGCCAGTACTCATTCAAATTAACGTGTGCTCAGCCTTCATGCACTGGCTGCAGTGTGGCGAGTCAGTAAGACAAGAGCAAGCTCACACACACTCTGAACTCTTCTCATCAGGTATTTTGTGCCCCGGACTTGGTCCTCACCCTTCTCCGATTCAAGGGAAGTCATGGAGACCTCTAATCCTCCAGAGACCCAGGGACAGAGATATACGTCCAGAAGAGACAGTCATGAAGAAACAGGGGGCTCAGAAAGCCTGAGGGGTGGAAAGGCAGATGAAGCTGAATGCAGAGGACAGTGAAACTGAAAGGCCGCAAAGAGCTTTCAAGGAAGATGTTCAGGCCAAAAACAACTCAAGTTTCTGGCAGAGGGAGTGAAGAGAAGTGTCGGTAGGAGAAAAGAGCAATGAGAAGGTCTGAGAAATGGAGAAGACGACCAGAAAGACAGCAGACACAGATGTGAATCCAGTGGGAGCAGACATGCTTATATCCGTGCTTAACAAGAGACACGAGCACATCTTCCCCATTCAGGTGAACCAAGAGAACAGAAATACTAACAAAAGAGCAGAATAATCACCCAGAAGGAAGTACTGTAATGGACTGTGCTTGTGGTACAGCACTGGGATACAAGTCTGATAGTTCAAATTCATCTCGTGGCTTCGCCGTACAATGTTAGGTAGCACATCTAAACTGCTCTATAAAAATACCACCTGTGCTTTGATAGTACTAGTTTGCAGTCAGGGAGTTATAACTTCCCATGAAACAGATTTGCACCACAATAGGCAACAGCAGCCACCACCGCTGCTGCCATTTACTGGAAGTGAGGCAGAGATGGTGGTCTCTTCAAGCAGAGACTCTCTCTCATACAGTATTTGTCAAGTGCCTTGCTTGGTTAGGCTTCATCAACCAACTCAAGTTGTCTAGGCTCCGCCATACTACAAATAATACTAAGTGTGGGGTCATGTAATGAAACATCACGAACAAAATGGACTGTAATCTCTTGGAAAAAATTTCACTGCAGTTAAAAATAGGGCTTTTTCATGACCTACAGAAAGTTTCTCTTCCCTTCAGAATATCCCACCAAGAGGAACCCAATGAACAAACTTTACAGAATGAGACATCTAGAGGATCTTTCCTTTCCTCCCAAGCAAGTCCATTCAAGTTTAAATTAGAATGCATTTTAAATTTAAATGCTAAGACTTACAAGCATCAAATTCTATCTTTTCCCTAAACACCAAAGGCAAGAGATTATGGGGAAGGGAGGAGGAAAGGAACAAAAGAAAAAGAGATTTGAGCAACTCTAAAAAGGACAAGGAACTACCAAGCACTATTAAAATCTCTAGGAACCCCTATCTTTTGCAATCTTTCTTTAAAATTTACAGTTAAATTAAGATCCACGTCTTGCTTTCTACCCATTTGTTTAGGATTCTGAGTAGCATTAAAGAAAAAAAAAAAAAAAGCAATTTATAGTAGTGGAGGCCCCAGCCCTGGAAACACTCAAGGCCAGGTTGGACGGGGCTCTGAGCAACCTGGCCGAGTTGAAGATATCCCTGCTCGCTGGAGGGGGGCTGGGCTAGATGACCTCTATAGGTCCCTTCCAACCCAAAGCATTCTATGATTCTATATACTGTGTTATAACAGTTCACAGCCATGTCAACTTCAGCTACAACTTTTTCGTAGAGGCTGGCACAAACCAGGTCAAACACAGGCAGTGGTACAAGAGCAGATAATGTAGGAGGTAATTAAGTAGTGATGGCAGTCTGGTGGCATTCCTCCTGGGCTGAACACTGAACTACAAGTACATTTGCCATGTGCGGAAAAGTCAAGAACATTAACTGGGAAAGAAAGAGAAAGAGAGCGAGAGCGAAGGAAGAAAAGAGATGGCTTGGTGATAAAAACAAAGGGGATATAAGGCCAAAGAGATCTGGAAAGGAACAAAGAAAAGATGTTCATAAGGGAGGAATATGGGGATTTAGGAAAGAAAAAGGAGATGAGTTTTAAAAGATTAAAAAGAACAGTCAACACAAATGAGAAGAGTGCTTAAACAGCTATATGGAGTGCATACTGCAGCCAGGATAGCAGGACTATTTTAAAAACAAAATAAAATAAACTGCCTCTAACATCCCTAACTTTTGGATTTAAAGGCCAGTCTCTGCTCAGTCTCAGTTGCTATCAGTACTACCTGCAGGGCTGCTGGTCAAATTAAACATTCCAGTTATACAAGGGTAATTTCATTGGCTTTAGTACGCACTCCTTATGGTTGTTTAAGTGCTCTTCATTGTTTTGCAAATCATTCTTTCATAGTGTCTTCTGTAAGAAAATAATCCTATAGTCTCGTAAAACATCTTCAGGCTCCATATACGTCTTCGGGTCTGTTCTACCGATCTAATTAGCGAGCTACATCGTATGTCCCACTCCAGTCTTTATCCATTGCCACAATAGCACAAACAAGTCAGATTCAGGATCCAGTCTGGCATACCAGGCAGAAAGATGACTTGAGGCTACCTCACTCCATCCTCCTATTATTCTGGCACTCAGCACAGTATGTGGCCAAGTATGTGTCTTGGGACCAATGCCTAATCATTTTCAGACACCATCACTTTTTTTAAGTTTATTGTCAGCTAATGTTGCTTCTCTTTGTCAGTGCTTTTAGTGCTGAACTGGAAAAAGATATGAATAGGTCCCCTAGTTCCATACTCTAAAGCCTGGAAAAACACCTTTACAGCCCTTAAGAGACTAAAAGTTGTTGTGGTTCTCCTCTGCCCCTCCCTGGACTCTTCTAAAACATCAGCTGCACATCACTGAGTGATAATGCATTTGGGACCCTTGGAACTCTACACTTTTAAGATAAAACCATGTTTAATGCTAAAAATTCTGCTGCCTGTCCTGTTATACTTCACAAGAGATCCACTTAAAAAGATCTTTTTGTCCCATGGTAACCACTGAGGAAATTTTTCTGCAGACAAGACTCTGCTCGCTCAGCATGACTGGCAATATCAGGGCCAAAGAGAGCTCTGGGCTGGTTTTTTTTCTCCTTTTCCAATTTGCCCCATACAAGCAAGAGTGGGTACAAATACTCACAATACATAATTGGCTTCATCAGTGCTGAAGAGCCTCTCTGTTATTCAAACAGCCCATATATATGAAGAGCTTTCACCTTGCCTCAAACTCTAGTTGAAGTGAAGGAAGTTCTTCCATAAAGCCTGTAGACTTTTCATCAGTAAGGTATAGTCTCTTTGCAAAGACCTAATCTTTTGCTTGATATTTGCAATGGAATTTGAATACCCTCTGTATGCCGCATACAGGGATAAACGTCACCTCTCCATATTACTCGTGACAGACAAACCTTTAAAGAACACATCTCTCTAGATTTTGTTACATTATTGGGATTTTTAAAGACATTGCAAACTCAGTGTTTATCAGAGATGTCTGATTTTCTGCATTCTCTAGGAGGAGGTAGTGCTTTCATTTGTGCTCTAAATTAAGCAGCATAGGTTAATTTCAACATTCTCAAGTAGCAGGAGCAAAGAGAAATCTTCAAAGAAGACACCACATTTTTATGCATCTTTAGCCAGACAAACATTAGTCCTTTTCCCTAACTGAAGCAGCTATTCTAAAGAACGTTAACTTACTGTTTTCTAAATATGCAAATGTTCTGTTGTCATAGTTTCATAAAGTAATGAACAGCTTCTTAATATTTAATAAACCTTACATGCTGTCCCCAGGCAGGGAGCATAGACTGTTGATAGCCAGCTACTAAATGCCCATTAAAATACAGTATGCCTCCTTAAAATGTGCTTAAGAAGCAGGTTATATCACCTGCAATAAAATGTGAATTGTTACAGCCACAAAACTGAAATATCCTCATCCTACAAGAAACCTAGACAGGTAGCAGCGAAAGCTGGTAATTCCTGCACTCTATTCTGACTCAGTGAAAATCCTCACCCTGTGACAAATGCTTGTCACTGGTGCCATTCAGCTCAGTCTGCTGTATGGCAAAATGACAGACCAAAGGACTTGATATAGTCAGAGTGCTACAGAGAAGCTATTTATAAAGCTGCTTCTTGGCAATCTTGTTTATTGTCTCTTGTGTGCAATGCAAGTCATAACATATTGCCATAATGATCTTCACTAATTGGATACAGAAGTCATTAATACAGAACAATAACATTTGTACACTTTTGTACTGGCTTTTTATGTTCTAAACACAAAAACTAATGCTAATGAGATTTGATAGAAACAAGGAAAAACATTAGTGAAACTAGGAGTAGACATTGCCCGTCATGGTGCTGCCACTCTAGGGGCCCACCCACATACTGTATTCTACGCAGGACTTCGCCAGATGGGCTTGAAAAGTGGAAGACACGTCAAAGTACTGTGCAAGAAAGTGCTAGACAAAATGCACAAAATTCCTAAGTACTCCTGCCTGGTCCACACAGGCGGGCAAAGGCTACATCAACAGAGCTGTTACTGTAAAATCATCTTCGCTACCCGACTGTGCTCACAAATACCCCCACATTGCCTACACAGCTGGCATCAGTTTGAAATAAAGGAAAAAAGGTATATTAATATCAAAAGACAAAAATGAAGCCATCAGAAATAAATATGGAAGACAACTATTCCACCAAAGCCCAGTGTAGCTGTCAGAGAGTTCGGCTCTAGCTTGATAGGAAACACAGAAACAGAAAAAAGATAAACACGGTGCTTTTTGATTCAAAAAATTGGAGAGTCTTTAAAATTTATCTCAACTAGCTCTGCAAGAATTTTGTGGACTGAACTTTGGCTTTTTAGGTTGCACTTCTTGGTGTCTAATTGGTGTGACGCCTGAAGAGAAGGAACAAACATGATTAGAGAAAAGCAAGCTGTCTTTTGAAATCAAGCACCTCTTTGAATCTTGAATGTCCCTTAAAAGTAAATTGGATCCAGCTAGCTAGTCCAGTGCTTTTGAGTTGAGTCGGAACCTAAGCGAGCTACCTCTATTAATTTAAAAGGTTGCAATAATTATAGGGTCAATCTTGCCTAGCTGAACGCACATGGAATACAAAAACCTCACATGTATTCCCTGCAAGAATGCAAACATAAAAAGGGAAAAAGTTTGTACAAGACATTGCTGATTTATTCTTCCACAGATCAATACATGTTGGTCCTTTTCTGCAGCAGCATGCGATCGTAGGAACCTGAGGTCTTACCAATATGCAAGCCCTAACTGACTAGGAAGCAAACTGGAAAAGAAAATGTTCTAAAAGGCTTTTTACTCTGACATATCCATGAAACAAGCAAGCATCACGCATTGCAGAGAGACCTCCTGCTAAAAGAATCCAAAATAACAGTACAAGTTCATATTTTGTATTTCTTGTCAAAGTACCACCATCCCTTATTTCTCACTAAGATTTTGACACATCTGTTTGTATAACCCAAAACCTAACTGTAACTGTATCTTCTGAAAACACTCCTACTTGTAATGAGCTATATTCATCTTGTGAAGCTTTTTAAAACTTTAAAAAGGTACACAACGGTAGCTTTCCTGGGATATTCTCAGAGACGTAGTTTTGGAATCAGGAGGCTATCTTTGCTCCTGGTCTTTTTCTGATCAAGCGAATTAGAAATACAACTATTTCAGTTACTCATAGGTATTACATTGCATGAGAGTAGACATGAACAGAGTTCGCATGTTTCTGGGGAAGGAGGAAAAAGAGGAAAAGCAAAAGTCATTTTTTCCCCCTTCCCATAAGCAAGGACACAGTTGTTCTGTATCTTTGAAGTGAGAGATCTAGTTTCTGACTTTATAGAGCAGCTTGAGTTGGATGAGCCAAAAGCCAGTGAACTTCAGATACTGTTAGAAAATCATGGAATCAGGTATGTTAATATTGAAAGCACAAAATCACATTGTAGATGGTATTTTTTTTTCTCTAAATATTTCAAAATCATTAAAAAGACCAAGAACCTTTTTAGAAACTCAGTCTGTATCACTCACATATACTACATCTGCTGTGGTACTAAAGCCTTGAATGTCAGCAAGAAACTACAAAACATGGACATACCCAGAAAATAATGTGATGGTAAAAATGGCTATACAGAGATTGGCTTTTTCCTAACTTATTAAGTGAAATTTATAGAATCAAACATCTCTCAAAGTAGATCAGACCTTAGTCCTTTTCTGCTAAGAGACACAGCGACAGCAAATAACTATCCACTGCTGAGTTCAGGCCTCAGTTTTCCCCACCTGTGACCTTCTGACAACTGCTGGATGAAAATGCCTGATCAGCCACGCTTGGTAGGCTGAGGTATGGTTCTCCATGTGATGAATTGCTGGGATCAGTGGCTCTAGACTGTTATTGTCCTTGGGTAAGTCTGCTTATAAATAGGTAGGCATGGATAGTACTGCCCATGCTTAAAGGTCTAAAACCAGAAGACATATCCACAATAAGAAACAAGAATTGGAACACAAGCCAAAGTTCGGGAAAGGTGTGCCACATCCCTGGGCTGTGAGCAGGATCTGGCCAACGAGGAAGGATGGATGATGCTGCTCTTGGCCACCCACAGCAAAGTGACTCCTCCAGAGTTTATCACAGTTTAATCTGTGAGAATATAGATATAAACACAGTTACCCATTCTGAATAAATGAACCGGAGCCAGAGTACAGCATTGCTATATAGAAAAAAGGTTTTGTTTCTCAGATAATTCACTGGGCTCCTCAAAAGTTGCACCAAGTTCCTGACACAAGAGATCACCTCTTGCAAGGCTGCTGTTGAGCCCCTGACCAACAGCAGCACTCAATCTCCAAAGATAATTTCTACCACAGAGGTAACTAGACGCACTTTTTTTATACACTAAGGTTGACTGTGGCATACTATGGAGGAAAGTAGTTTCAGCCCTCGGACTTTAGAAAACAAACATTTATCACACATCAAAATATTTCCTTAGCAATTCAGAGACCTTGACATCTCATATCTTGAGCTCAGAAGACTCCCATTCTGAGTAGATACTGTAATCAAGATACATAATCAAGAACTGAGTATTGAGTAAAAGTTATAGCTTACAGTATTGGGCAGAAAAAAACCCCTGTAGACTAATATTAAAAGGCTGAATGATGTACTGAATTCAGCTTAATAATGATCTGCAAGTTCTTCAAGACAAACTCATTTGAAAGTTCCTGGCAGTAGGTGCCTCTCTGTCCTATATCCAGACTTTTTCCTAGCACAATGTGGCTCATCAAAGTCCTGCTTACAAAAAAAGGCTCACACAATTTCATAGCCTGCTGTATATCCTAATGGTGGATGTCCATGACACTTTACTTCCAGCTATCTCAATATGTATGGATACAATTATGCAACATCTGTGAAGAAGGGTCTTTAAGGCAAAGAAAATAAACCCTAAACAGCCTGAACTGAATACTGAAAGAGAAGTTTTGAAGCTTCCAGGCAAACAGAATGGCTGACTGACGGTGGAAAGCAGAATCTTGAATAATGATGCTATTGGTGCAGCAGTCAGAATCTATCATTTAAAGGCCTTACATAGCACTCACTACACACAAATAAGTCTATTGAAATTATATGGCTCAAGCCTACAGGAGCATTGCTGGGTAAGGAATGCTGAATAAAGCCCTAGTGAGTCAGAGAGCTGTTATTAGTGAACGTCAGCCCTACCGCTCCTTAATCTACCTCCAGTAACAAACCTCACCAAAACTTTTCCTCTTGCCCTTGTGATGTGACCAAGTTTGCTTTTGAGTCTACAAGTAGTTTTAGTGATACCTATAAATTTATTCTTCTAGCTAATAGTCAATAGTCACTAGCCCATTAGTTTTTAAGAATCTTCATACAGACGTTTGGGTTATTCATTACAGGTGCCTATGCTAGCACTCTGCTACTTCTGCTGTGGCTGCAATCAGATTGTGAAAAATCAACATTAGCATCCCACACGACTGCATGCACCAACAGTTGAAGTAAGAGCACATATCTAAAAGAAAAGATCTAAATTTCTAAAAACATTTTGTCACGTGCCTGGTTGCAATTTGGTAGCTTTAAGAAATTTTAAAAATTTAAAACCTACTTTGTTTTATCCTTGAGCTTAAAGCTTCGTGAGGATTAGTATCTGACCCTGTCAACACCCTTACATGAAGTTCATATTTCATTTTCAAAAGAAACCATATAGAGGTAGTTTCATCTTCCTACCACAATACTATAGCTAATAAGCTCTTTCTGCTGAGGAACATTCTGGGGAATACCATCTTCCAAAGCGGAAGATGTCTCAGATATTAAAGAACTGCAAGTGCGCAGTGGCTGTTGATAATACTAGTTGCCAATAATTAATTTATCTAAGAAGATATCTGACACTTTATTTAGAAAATAATTAATTATTCCTAGAAACAATTATTAAAAATACACACATGCTGCATAAACTGGACATGCCCTGAGCGATGATCCAAACAGTACGCCTGTCAGAGGAACACATCAACAAGCCTGTCATCAGAATAGCCCACTCCACCAGCCACAGATGCTGCACTCTTATTATAACTTGGATTAACTTTAAAGCATATATATAACCACTACTAGAATTTTAAGTAGAAAACAGCCTTTTTTTAATTTTGATATCAGAAAAACCATCACAGACAACCTTCTCCCTCTGAACAAAAGGACTTCATGTATGTACTGTAACTCTTTTCTCTGTGGGTTTGAAATTACACACAGTAGTGCCAAAGGTAAGTCATTTCTAGAGGTTTGATACATTTCTGAGTTGTTTTGTGTTTTTTTTTTCTTTTTCTCCCTCTTGTGAAATATATTTGTGGCCCACAGCAATCACTTTAGACTTTTTAGACACGTCCGGATAGAGATAGATGACACAAGTAATCTACTTATCTTCCTTTTCCATCACCAATAAAAGTGACAGCCTGCCTAATTAGGCCTAATAAAGCAGCAGCCAAGAGAGGGGCTCAGCAGCGATCTAAAGAGAAATGGCATTGACCCACAGATACAGGTGCCGCCTTGAGGCAGTACTGGTATTGCTTTATCTTCAACGCATTACATCTAGCTCATACCATATTCAAATGCAAGTAGCATGTTTTTCTCCTCAATTCTTAGATCAAGAACAAAAAAAAAAATCTCATCTAATCAAAAAAGGCACTGACAATTTTTCAGCCTCACATTAAAAGCAAAGAGTCATTCAGAACAGTGCACTCCATATTCTATTTTATAATATCACTTTAAGCTATTTCTTTGAATCACAGACATTTCTTTGTTAAGAAGGAAAATCAAAAATTCATCAGAAGAAGTTCTCAGGTTTTTTCCTTTTTTTTCCCCACCCCCTTTTTTCCTTCCCCTTCACCACCCCCTTCCCTCAAACAGGGCTACTGCACAGGGCTTTTAGCTGGAAACAACATTTATAGAAGTTCGGGATCCTTAAGCAATTATTAGCGGTGAGAGTTTGACACGCATGAGAGTTGTCAACAACTGACTTTAAATAAAGTAGAAGGAAAGGGAAATAAACAGTGCTCTCAGCAAAATTAATACACAGCCTTGCAAACTGAACATGTAGTGTTTTTTAAACAAGAAAAAAAGTGAACTTTGCATGAAACAGCATTTTAAGTATATCTTTGTAAAAATTATCAGACTGTCAAATGGCATGAAAGTAAATCAAGTCTGCAGCTACATGTGATATTTCCACATTTCCTCAAAACACAACAAAACCTTGGGTTTTTTTATCTGCAAGTATTCTTCATTCTTATTAGCCCAGCTTGCCAAAGGCTGTTTTTGTTCAACTAGTACTGGAATACCACCACTTTCAGTACATTCCTTGCTAGTGAACGGTTTCTACCAGGAGAGTTGAACACAATAAGGACTTTATTTCAAATTATTATTCAAGTTTCTGTCTTTTCTGAATGAAGTGCAAAAGCTACAGTTTTGTGGTCCAGAAAGGTTGTCAATGTTTTGCATAAGAATGCGCCCTACCTCAAATGCCAGCTTGGGTGTCATTAGTAAATAACACCAGTGATACCTGTCCTGACAATACTTGGGTCTGCTGCCCGAAATAGATGCATAGTATTGTGACTGAAGGAATCTTCTTTCGTTAGAGAGCTATTGCTTTGAAAATATGCAGTACTAGCCTGTGGAACTGAGTGTCACAAGATATCATTAAGATTAAGGGCACTGGAGTAAAAGAAAAAAAAAAAAGGGAATAGAATATAACAATATCCAACTCTCAAATTTTTGGAAGGAAATAGACCTCCTAGTTCAGGGTATTAACTAGTCTATGAGCACCAAGAACTACTGAAAAACACCCTTACTCTTCCTTTTTGTTCTTTAATAATGGACCAACTGATACACGCATTTGTTTACTAGGAACATTATGGTTCAGATCCAAAAGACTTTTAATAAAAAAAATTTCAGTTTACCTCGACACCCTATCTTTTAAGACCACAGGAGAAGAATGATGTAGAAAATTAGAATACAGAAAAAGCTGACTGGTTGTGGACGAGATCAACACTGTGGCATTTTCTATCCTTTTTCCACAAAACAAAAAAGACCCTTCAGCATATAAGGCATTGGATAATGACACACTAGCGGGTGACAAAGATTGGTTTTACTTGTAACTAAATAAGCTTAACTTGTTAAAATAGTCCTTCTAAAGAAAGGTTTAAATAATCCCATAATCATCCTTTACATTTAAATTCTTACTTAGCATAAAACAAAATAATCAATATTTTCCATGGAATCAGAGCATGAAGTAAGCGTGGAAGATATGAATAAGAAATCTAAGAAAGGCATCTTGGGAATATACCTAAACCCGTAGTTCAGGGGCTGATATATCAACAGGCACAAACTGCAGGAGGACATACAGAAGAATTTGGGTCCATTATTCTGATTTGACTGATTCTGATGAAACCAAATGTTCAGTCTAAAACTGTTAATATTCTACTTCTCATTCATCAGTACGATACCCTGACAAGAGCTGATATCTTTTTGTCATTGTTTGAGGCAGGTTTTTTTAAAGGAAAAAGGCTTTCTAGTTTGCCTGTTCACCAAGACAAAGAAAGACCAGAAATTCAGAACTCAGACCTCACCAAAATGTTACCTTAGAAGCTGCAGAAAAGGCAGAACAACCACTGCTATTTTTAAATTTTTTTTTACCCGATTCTATTAAAAGCAGAATGAAATGAAAAAAAACAATTTAGCCAGCTCTGATAAGCCAAATGATGTACAAGTTATGCTGAGCTGTACCATCAACAGATTTGTAGTTGGAAACTAAAGCTAAGTAAGGGACAACAGTGTGTGCTACCACCTTCTATTTTTTTTAACTAGCTGAGAACATAGGCATACTAACAGAACCACTTACATATTCTGGGAAAATAAGTCTGCCACTGAAAAAATAACACTATCAACATGATGAACACAGAAAAAGCATAAAACAACATGAAAGACAAAACACGTTTCCCTCACTGGCTAACACTAAGAAACTGCTGCGAGTTCCTCAATAAGTTCAGTTTTGAAACTACACGGGGAGGGAGGGAATTTCTGTTATGTTAGGTTCAACTACCAGAATCACTCAAGCTATTGTTAATACCAGCTCTATTGGAATAAGCACTTGGAGGCCTCGGACTCCAATCTCAAAATGTTCAGTTAAATTAGCAAAAATGTGTACCTAGGCTGAACAAAAGCCAAAGGATTTGCTTAAAGAAAGCTCCCTACAAAAACAAGAGCATCTTTCATCTGCTTGTATATCTACCTTTTGTTTTTACTGGTCATTGTCATCTGTTTCCTATTTTAAAGCAGCCGTTTTACACAGAAGCTCTGGAAGGTTATCCAAATGAATTGAGTGGAGGGGTTGTAGTGGCTCAGCAGCATAAATCCAGATGAGCTTAACAGAGAGAGAAAATAATCCCTCACCTTAAATTCAAACTACCTCAAGAGTCAACCTGTCATCCCATAGGTAATCTCACTGGTTTAGGATTGTCTGCAAAAGAGGAGGACCAAGGTGGGGGTGGGGAAGGAATGTTACCCACACTTAACATCTCTGCATAATCACAGGAAACAGGAATTAGCTTATTATCTTCATTGCTTCTGTCTTCCCCATATCATGGAGGAAGAGAGTTATTCCCACTCCTTCTATGTGATACTGAACCTGCTACTAATGGGAGCCAGTGCTTCTTCCGTAAGAATGTGAAAACAGCGCAGAGCAGGCAAGCACAAAGTCAACACCAGCAGTTCCACAGGGCCCGAAGAGCTGACAAGGGTAAACAATCCAATGGCATTCAAAAGGCAGAGGTTTTTGGATGAGGGCGGCACCATTTTGGGTCATCTGCTCCAAGAATCTTAAGTTTGGGGCACAGAATCACTTCTGTATTTCGGGCCAAGTGGCACTGGTTTACAACGTGAGCCCCGAGCCCTTTCCCAAGCCCTCGTTGGGACGGACCCCCTCAGTACCAAGGGCAGCTGTGCTGAAAGCAGAGGACAGACCCCCTCTGTACAGCTCTTGAGACTGTGCCATACGCTGGCTCAGCAGTGCTACCACAGTCTGATTTGGTAATAGGTTGACATCAACCCCTTAACCCTTAATGAAGTGAAATAACACGACTTGCTGAAAATGCTGGGCTTTCTTTTTATTATTGGAAAAGAAGTAATAGATGTAGGTCAGCTTATGAACATAACAGATGAACAGCATTTCACTGCCTCGCACTGGTCAAAGCTGAAATGCTCTGTTGGGACTCTTCTACCTGCAAGTCTGCAACGCGCAACATCTTACTCGTTTAAGACAATGGTTTCCACTTCAGTGCTTTCATGATAGAAAGCTTGTCATTATATAAATTTACGGGCCAACCGGGCATAAAAAGACCATGTACATTGTCTTAGGTGTTATAGGACTGGAAAGTTTTAGTTATCACTAACAAGCACAATTTAAATGAGTCAGATCTTATTAGCAATTTCTTGCTGCAGTGACATCCTCTTGTGAATGAGGCCATAGCTCCAGAAGTACAGTGAAGTTCACTGCCTGATCCTGCATTAAGAAATGGAACTTTCCTGCACAGGCTTTCAAAGACACTATAGAGCTTCCTGACAAGGATCTACTCTCTTGAAGACTTGGCCCCAAAGACATCTCAGACAATTCTAAGACAAAGTTACCATACTAGGCGTAAGTTAAAAGTATTTTGTTTGCCAATACTTTCCAAAGACACATCACTAATTTTAGTTGAAAATAATCCTCAGTCTCTCCAGGAAGCTGTTGCTTTCTTGTTTTTTTAGTCCAAGGAACTATTCACCTAAGAAAAATCTTGAAACTGAAGTTGGAAGGAAAAAGAAAAAAGCTTTTCATCAACTCAATCCATTGAATGAATTTTTTATCTGGGTCTCAGGTTCACATCCCTTGATACCTAAGGCACCAGATTCCTTCAGCTTTGATTTCAGCAGGTCCTGGTTAAGAATCAAAAGTCCATCTCATACAAAATCCTGAAAGTACACACTTATGGTTGAACATGTTACTAGTTCCACTAATGGTAAAGGCTTGTGCACCTGAAATTAAGCAAATATGCTTTGTTAGATTGGATTTCTGGTACATATATCATTATCAGGAACAACTGATGAAGAAGGCAGTCTAGATGAAACTGATGAGTAATGCCAAGTGGTTTTCTGCACATTCCTATCTCACCTACCTCTTTCCTAAGTCTGTGTCTACATCACCTCACCTCAAGGTGAGAAAGTACATAACAGATTGCCAAAGATTAAATTTAAGATAAGCTATTGCAGAAAGCATTCTAAAAAATTGTCCTATATTTTGTATCAAACTTACCAAAATCCCACTTTATGCCCACAGAAATACATGTTCTTCAAATGCCGTGTACACTTACTTACACTTTACGACCCTGTACCTCAGGGTTCAAGGACATAAGTATAAGCAGGTACCAGGCTACATATTTATGGATCCATCATGCATCAGCTGTTCCTCCTCCTCCCCCCCCACCCCTTTCCTTCTCTCTCTGTGAGGGATTGGGCAGGTCTTTTGGAGAGGCAGATATTTGTAACAACACCCTGAGGGTTAAATAATGATATTGAGGGGGGAGGAAGTTAGGTCAACCTGCATAGTTTCATATGGCCTTAGTGACCAGTATGGAGCTGATCACCACAGCTAATGATTACACAGAAAAAAAAATTCCCCCAGTGCTCTGTAAGTAAATAGAAAATGCTAACCTTAGCATATTCAAAGGAGCATTTTAGCATGCAGTCATTAAGTTATCTCTTGGTTATTTATTTCTTCTGCTTGTTATTAGCTGTGTGAAGAATATTATTCTAATTATGTCAGTCCAATCAGCAGTATTGCATGTCCAGGCTCATTTCCATTAGTTTGAGCTTTGTCTTTCACACTGTGATACTAATTCAATGAGACATCAAACATTTAAATCGACCCAGGATACCGAGGTCAGGCAGTTTTGCCCTTCTACTCTATTAGCACTCGAGTGTAATTGTGTTTGTCACTCGCTGCATGACTAATAGTATCAGGGTGACTATCAGAGCACAAATGAGCAATGCACTAATATATTATTTTGTGCTATAATATCAATATGTGTTTATTCAGTGGTTGTGTTAGCCAAGTTGAAATGTTCGCTTTAATACAGTAACCATAAACTGTTCACTTAAACAGGGGCACTCGCTCATACAATTACTTTACAGCAATAGAATTTTTATTTTGCAGCAATAGAATTTTGCTTAAGTGAGAAAAATGAAAAAACTCTTTAAAAATAAGCTTTCAGAAATGCAGCTCTGCAACCTCAATTTGGCCTAAAAGCATCAGTAAAACTATGCATAGTTCATACACAGAGCATATATAACAATTTACAGCGTATAAATATAAATGTATTATGAGCTATAGATAATCAGAAAGTGCATAAACCATTGAAGCAATTTAAAAGTAGTTTGAATCTTTAAGAACAATTGCCAAAAACTTTGAAGAACCAGGCCTTGAACTAGAATATTTGGATACCTGAAGAAAAGGAAACCAAGGGATTTCCTTTACATCACTGCAATGGTGCAATCCACTATGGAACTTCAGCAATGTGGCTGACTTGAAAGATAACAGTAATCACCAGCTGATGCTGTCCGTGTACTTAAAGCTACACATTTGCCTTAGTAAGTACCTGAAAGGGAGACATGATTAATTCCTTCAAAAATTACATAAATAGGAAAAAGGCAGGAAAAACCCCAAACCATATAAAAAACCTAATTCTGAAATTGGCACGTATGATGATTAGCAAATCTGATAATTTCAGAAAAATTTAAATTTGGTCTCCTCAGAGCAATAAAGCCTCCAAGTATTTGAAATGCTACATCATTTCTTTAACAGATGGTTTCAAAATAACTAAAACTATCAATGTCCTTACACATTTCCTTTTCTTGTTCATGTTTCAAAACAAGGTAACATTCATTCTTTCTGCTTTCTAGGTCAGAATTTGCACCAGCTTCAGGGAAGGCTAGCTTTCTCCTACAGCATTTGTGCTTTTGCACTTCCATTCTCTGGTGCTGAGGAAAGAACACACACCACCTTTTGTGCCAGTTTTAAACATGCCAACAAACAAAAGTGTTATTTCACACCAGCATTCTACAATTAGCTCATTCAAAGTGTGAGAGGGAGGGAAGAGCTTTTTTTTTTTCTAATTGAGCAAATACAATTTGCTTCTCAATAGTATACAGTAGCTTTCAACGTTTTTAATGCACACATAAACTTCATAGAAAATAATTCAAACTTTTGTCATCTTAAACCACATCCATTAAAAAAAACAAACAACCAAACAAAACCACAGAACACAAAACTGGTCAACTCTGGGAGCCACCTGGCAAAACTCTGGGATGCTTTACTGACTGTCATTGCATACGTGTACCCCTGCCTTTAGGCAGGGTTTCAACATAAGCCTTGGACGTATGCAGAAGTTTACACTTGTGTCTTCAAGCTTCATTGACTCCAAGCAAATAGGTGAAGGTTTTGGTAACTCAAAATAAAAAATTTGTTCTTTTGATTGATTACAGATAACATGCTAAAAGCTCCCAGAGTTGAAGACAGATTCTGAATATTGAGGGATGAATGACCTCCTCCTCAGTCTCTGCCTCCTCCAGGAAAGTACATGTGCGGTTGCCTGCTTCACACACACAGCTTTTAGTGTAGGTAAGGTTCTTCCTGTGAAAAGGTATTCCAGATCATGTCAGGAATTTTTTTGAAAGAAAACATTTGTCTTGTGATTTTAACTAGACTAAGCAACTTCTGTAATTTCAGATTGCATAAAACCCACTCAGTAAAATATACCTCAGCATAGCAAGCTAGAACAAACAAAGCAAACAAACCAACCCACCTGACCCAATCCTTTCTCTTCCCAAACTGGTTTTGTGCTTCTTACTTTTCTTCAGCAGCAGAGAAAAAAAACCAACCCAAACCACATCACAAGATCTTCTGACTAGGGACCAGAGTACAGAGATTTAGAAACAGCTTCGAGCTCCAGGAACGGTACCCGAGCTGAAATTCTAGATGTTTGCACATCACTAAGCACTAGTAATCAGTACATTCTTAGCTTGTGATGAATCTGTAGCAGACTAAATCTGGCACCGTGCCCAGTCTAACTTATATATCTTCTCCAAATCATAAACTTCCTAAACTAATGCTTCCCTGTGCAAAGATATTGAGAAGAGGATAAATCTTCAGCCTTAGCAGGCTGTTTTAATTCATTGAACCTGTGTGTGTTAACTGAAAAAATGGTCCTTATAAATACAGATCAGAGAGACGAGTACATTTTAACAGATTTTTATTGACCTTTCACTATCTGAATATCCTCTCAAGAGAGCAAACATATCTAACTTTCTACCACTTTACCCTTTTTGTTTGTTTGCATTTCCAAGGGGACTGGACAGTACTTCTGTTAACTTTCCTAAGTTGTGCAGCACCATTCTTGTTCATTTACATTTCGGAAAAAAAAAAAATGTACTTTTATTCAATCTTCAGGAGTTTCTCAGATAAAAAAAAACAAAACACACAAACCAACACCAACCACACCACCTTTTACGGGGTACATAACAGATGCGACAACCGCTTTCTAGCTTCCGTAAGAGTAGAAGCCCAAAAGTGTTGTCCGTCCTGACACTGATTTACACCACATGCTTGCACGAACTATTGAAAAGTAATTTTGTATCTCACTGATCCCTGTGTGTTGAAGATGTGCTATAAGCCAATAAGTGAAACTTATGACATGTATTTGTCTAAAGTATGTTTATTTCTCTAGCATACAGAGGCAGGAAATGTTTGTGTTCCTTTCTACGCCCTTCCCAGTTAGGGTATTATGTATTTCTAATGAGTAAAATTAGGTTTTTTTACTTTAACTCAAAGACTATTTTTTTAATCTTTGTCTATGACAAGCAATTGCTATATATGGTAGAGTTGGTGCATGCTTTTCTATCAAAATAAATACATTAATAAAAAAAATAATAATCAAGGAAAGCGTGGGTGGCAGGAAAAAATGCATTTTCTACCCAACTCCAATTATATATGTATATACACACATATGTGAAGAGTAAACGTACTGTTTTGCATACTTTGTTTTTGCCTACCCATTCATGGTAATTAAACCCATGTGTATTATATTTATTCCCATGAGTTCAACCCGCCCTTTTGACAAATCAAATGATTAAACATCTACTTTACTTCTAAGAAGACTATGCAATGCTAAACCACTGCCACTTGGTTGCAAGAGCTTCGCTTTTCCACGTTGCTTTCTTAAAAACAACCAAATGTCATTCCCCGCCCCCGCTTCCACTCCGGCTCTGAAAAGCAGCAGCCCTAAGCAGATCGCATTCTGCTTCCTACGGGGAGAGCGCTGCCCTTCCTTCAGCAGCGTAACAGCTATGCAGCAGCAGATGGACAACTGACGGCTTACGAGGAAGTTACACCAGCATTTTGAGGGCTACGCAGGCACCCCTAACCACCCCCAGGGAAGGCTGAGAAGTAATTATCACACATGTAGCACAAGCATAGCACAATAGCAAGCACTGCCACGGGAAAGGCCTCACCTCACTGGAGGAGGCAGCTCTGCAGATGCTGTGCCACAGACAGCAGGCAGCACAGGCAGCCTCGGTGGCTCCTGCCCCGAGTGTACAACGAAAGGTTGGCGACAGAACTTCCTGCTTGTGCCCCAGCAGGTTGTGTTGAGTTCAGCTCAAGTCTCCATAAGATTGGTTACTAATTCTTTAACTTTCTGACAAAGATGATTAGCTCAAGCAGCCATTTGACTGCCAGGTCAGCTAAAGCACTCGGATCCCAAGTCAGTGGTGCTTCGGTAAATAAGCGTATTCTGCAAGTGAGCGGGGCAAGTATTCTGTGTTTGGAAACAAAGGCTTTTCAAGAAAACTCACTGTCACTCTAGACATAAACAGAAGCATGTCAATAGCAAATTAAATGCCACTTCAAACTAAAATAATATGGCCCACTGGGATCAAGCTTATAGGGTGGTGCTTGAGCGAACACTGCTCAATATACTGTGAGCAACGAACGCAAATGCTAGGAACAGTGCTATGGTACAACTCTTTTGTCCACCAAACCCAACGAGGAAGTGTTTACTCCCATCACAGATAATTAAAGTTAACATTGAAACAAAGCCTTGAGTTCCTTCGAAAATTCTTTGTAATGACTACAGTGGTTACAATCTAAAGTAATAAAAAAAGCTGCTTATTCTTCCTATTGATTTGTAAAACAGACTCTGTGTGCGTGTAGGGAGTTTACATGCTTTAAACACTGTAAATTGGTGGACTATTTTGCTAGCCAAAGAATGCAAGCATAGCTTCGAGCATTCACCCTATAAGACCTTTCCTTCCAAGAACAGAACAAATGAGGGGGGCAGGGGGAATTGGGTAGAACAGACGATATGAGCATTCAGGTCCACTGTACTCCCTGCTTTTAGTGGGAACAAAAGTGTCTACATTCTCCTTTTTCCACTTTCTCTCAGTTCCACACAGGGTCAGGGCCTGCAGATGCTATATAACATGTTCACGAGTAAAAGGTAGGCAGTTCAGTTGATTAAATAATTCATAACAGTAGAGCAGCAGTACTACACTTGCACTTGTCCAAGCCCAAGCAGAGCTGCTGAGTCTGCAACACCTCAGTATCCCATAGTGGGGTTGGGAGAGGTACTATGCATGATCTGCTCCCAAATTCCACACATTTTAGAAGAGGACATCTTTTAGATTTGTGGAAGATTACAGTTCATTTGAAGGATAAACACAGGTAAATGTTAGAAGAAAGCAAATGCAATGCAGACAAATCACGGGTGTTTTCAAAGCAGTAACACAGGAATTTAAGAGTCAGTAGTCTCATATCATTTCCTTCTTGCAGTCTGTTGAAAATCTCCATGTTTCGAATCCTTAACTAGTAGCTTTCTGCTTAGTTTCTAAAGCAGATAAGAATCTATTAATACAAAATGCCACTTACTACAGCTTTGAACCTAAATATCCATAAATTTTTATATATACACACATCTCTAAGATAGGATAGATTTACCTCCTTGAAGTGAAACTCAGGTGTGACACTTCAAAAGGATTTGCCTTTACTTACCGGACAAAATTACAGACACATCACATTTGTAGTAGTGGCCCTGATTCCACTTTATGTGAGATATGTTGTCCCTTTGTTTGCCGCTGACAAGCGTAAAGAGCCACTTTCACTGCAGATAATAATGGTTAATTTATCACACAGAGCAGTGGCTGACCTCTGTGCGTCCCTGGCCCTCCATCACCTTCACACCTGCTCAAGCTAATTGTTAGAGCCAAGTGTAAATGAAAATCAACTGGGCTAATAATGAATGGAGGCCATTACTCTCAACAGCACGTTGCTTTACAAAGGTTTATCAAGCTACAATATAACTAGTCCCTTAGTCACAGCTCCTGTTTTATAAATTAGGGTAACGCAAACTCTTCAAGCCAGGAAAGAAAACCAGACAGTAAGGCAAAACATCTGTGTTTGGCATTGTTTTTATAGACCCTTAGCACAGCAAATAGTAGAAACCCCAGTTCATAAAGCAACAGTAGTATTTTCAAATTTCTGGAGCAGGGGAAAGAATTTCCCCTTTACCCATTTAACGTGATACTAGTCTCCTAAGATTCATGGGTGCAAGTACACTAATTAATGAACAGGCAAACACAGGTGAAAATCCAACCCATAAGTCCCTCATAAATCACACTGGAGACTTTCCCTGTAAAGAGCACAAGACAACCTAGCACTTCAAAACCTAAAATTTCAAGGAACATTACCTTGCACGTACTCTTGCTCCAAATAGCTGAAACCAAGACCTAAAACACCAAATCACTCGCTACCTTTTAGCGAATACAAGCTCCTACATTTACATTAATTTATCTTCAGACAGTAAGAAAAGAAATTATGAAAGTACCCAACCACTTGGTCTCATAAACAAAAAAAATAACTGTAAAATTGTGAGGGGAGGTTGTCTATAACTTCAAAACTGAGAATATAGAGGATATTAATAATTATGTAAGAACTACCAAAGTCTCTTCAAGATCCCATCTTTGGAATTGCTTCCTCATACAAAGAGAATTGCCAGGCCATCAGTGGGTTTTATGTCTCTCCAACCCCACCAAGAGAAAAGACAATAGTTACAATCAGAATCACACAACAGAAACAAACAACTTGATAAAGATTAAAAAAAAAAAACCCAAACCAAATAAAATTCCACTTCCAGCTTCTCACCCATGTTCAGCTTGTTTTTCAAGTGAAAACTCGGGGCCTACAGGAAGTGAACACTGTGTAACAAGCTTTAAACACATCTAAACTGGGTCCTGATGCCTTCAGTGATTTTTAGAATAAAAGCAAATACCTGTCTTTTTGTAAGACTGTCATTACTTCTCTGTACATAACACCACAATTTTGATTTTTACCCATTTAAAAGGACCAAAGAGTATGTGTTAAAATTGTCCATAATCTGGTAAAATAATTGTATTTATGTAACTGAATTTTTTTTTATTAAAAAGCAAATACCCACTCTTTCTTCCCACACAGTATCATAAAAGCAGAGCTACTGAACAATTCAAAAGCACTTTTCCATAAAAGGTTACAAAAGATAATGAAAACAGGCATAATACTTACTACTGTGTATACAGCATTAAGAATGTACTAGATGCCTTCAAATTAGTAAAATAAAGTTCTTTCTTGAATCTGCAGAACAGAATCCAACACCAATAAAAATAAATAAAGGAGCTGTGAAGAGTTACCGAACATCAGATTGCTTGTGGCAGGGCAAAGGCTAAAGAAATACGGAAACGAAAACTTGAAAGTGGGACATTCAGATTTTGGACAGTATTTCAAAAACCAGCAAGGTCAGCGATACTGTTGAAATTTCATGCACACCATTCTGGGAGAAATCTGTTTGTATATATACACTTATTTTACAGGTTCACACAGCTATCCAGATTCTCCAGATTTGTTTAGTAAATATGCTTGACTAACAGTTTTGCTCTCTATTACATTTTCTCTTGTTTTTACATTCTCATCAATACAAAGCCAGCACAGAACTGTGTCATATGAGTTTGGCTCTCTATTGCACTGCAAGACAAGGATAAAAAAGAAAATTCCTCCAGTCTAACTTGTACACAGTCACAGCATATGCAGTTTAAATTAAGTTCATGGCATAGCATCACACTTACCATCTCAACGACATGCAAAAAAACCAGAAGTCCAAACTGACCTTCCATTTTCCTTAATGAGAGAACACTTTTCAATATGTGCCAAGAGTCTTACAAAAGAAAATGTAATTCATTTTGCATTCCTCATGGTCAGCCTCGTTTAGTGACATTTACAACACTGGACACTACACTAATGAGTGCTAGTTATTCCAGCGCTTAGGGTCCAAAATCTTATTTGCAACAAAGGTATGGAGTGCAACACTTTAATGGAGCTGCACCCATCTACCCCAGAATACATGTGTGTGTGTTTATGAATTAGTGGTGAGCTATCTTCAGTCATTTCGAAGAGTACAGCTGAAGACTAACAAAATGAAAGCACATGGAACTGTTGCCGATTTCCACTGAAGGTTCTCTGCCATTTCTTATTACTTTCAGATGGGAGGGATTTGCAGAGTGACCTTATCTGTTCCCCATGTCACAGAAAGAGGTAATTATCTGTTATAATAAGTGATAACAGATTGCCATCCAGGCTACTCTAAGTATTCTCCAACAATCATTCTTTTCCAGCCTACGTTGATATCCCATTCCTTTCCCACACATTGTCGCCGTTACACCTGCTCTCACTGTGATACCTAACATACATTTTCTATAATTCAGTTTAATTTCAGTTTTAGCTGCCAATTGAAAAAAATGCTATAAAAATGTTGAAGGAAGAAAAAAAATTCTGCAGAAAGTTGCCAACGAACCTTATCCCAAGCAAGCAGTGCATTACACCCCACCATCCCTGTGACCAGGCCTAAGGAGTTTTCCCATATGCAGAAAGCACTGAACGAGGATGCAAAGCCACTTGTGTACAAGTAAAGGGTACGCACATTCTCTTCCAATACATAGATCCCAAAACATTTTTCAGAGTAAGAACAGATCCTTATAAAGAGGATTTAAGCTTTCTCATGATAGACTCGATTCTCTCGGTTACCTTTTGAACCTCTTTAGAGGTAAGCCTATAAACCACATGCTGCAAAATACGAACTTCAGTTTATCGCCATTTTCTCTGTAATTGTCATATTGACTGACTGATGACATCCTTGGCTAGGACGTGGTATACCTTCTTCCCAGCCCCCTAGATATATATATATAGTTATCTGGAAGGCTATTCTGATTAAAAAAGTGCTTGAGGCCATCTCAGCATCTCTTTCTCCTCTCACCTCTTCCCCAGCTCAGTTGAAAAACATGATCTCTTCTCAGCATTCTCTGTCTCCTCTGCTCATGCTCTGGCAGCAATGCTGAGCGTGGAGAAAAATTCTCAGTTTGTCTGTGCAAGTAATTTTTCAGACATTTTTCCAGGAAGACACTCAGGCCAGATCAGGATCTGCAAGCAGAGCAGAAAAGCTCTTCCGCACTAGTGCCCAGGGCACTTCAAATACTACAGCAACCATTCCAGCTGTCCATGATTTAAGAAAGGAAAAATATATGTGCCAGAAAGAAGGAACCTGATACAACAATTACTGTGCTTATACTCGCAAATGTTTTGTATTATATTCCAAAAGCAAGATCATTCTGAATATATAATCTGATTGTATTTTTAACTTCTACACCCATTAAAACTTCAAAGTATTTTATGAACAGAAAATTTATGCTACATGTCCCATGAAGCTGTGTTAACCCTTCAGAGAACTAATCATCCCACTAAACAGAATTTTCACTCTCAGTAATATTTAATACAGCACAGAGCTTGATTGTGATAGCAAAAATACATTTTAGTTTCCTAGATGAGGAAAAACCACTCAAAAAATACAGGCTTGAGCAACTGCTTTCCTACACAAATTGAAAAGACAGCAAATAAAGCTTAGAGCAAGGTTCTATTTAAATAGCATTGCATACTTCTGTATTAGTGAAAAAATGTATACTTGCAAGAGGGAAGCAAAACAATAATTTAGATTATATATCTCATAGGAAGTGTACGATTCATTAATAGTATGGGTATTCAGTAAACCCAGTTAAGGAAGGCAGCCAAAACCAGTTGATGCAATCAGAATGCTCTACCCCTCTATTAGGCATACAACATTTAAGAAAATTTACAAGCACCAACACTAACTAGTGTTCCCAGCCTCTACAATTCATACAATGAACTTCAACAGACAGAATAACTATGCTAATAGAAGAAAAACTTTCCAAAAAAAAGGCAGACAAATCTGAGAGACCTGTCAATGCCAGTGTCATCAGTGGAGTGATAACTAGTAAAGAGCAGATATCAAAGGCTGTCTTTTTCTTCCCCTCCATGCTCTGTTCTGTTTGAGCCATGGTGGTCACAGCTCCTTTAACAATATTTATAATGAAGGAACAACGTTGGAGATGTCAACCCTGATTATTCATAAAGGCTCCTCCTGCCCAGCTCTCCCCTTAGGCTAACTGTAAAAGTACCTGATTCCCAATTCTCAAACACAAAAGCACACAGAGCTTGAAAGCTGAGCTGACTAATAAAGTTTGCATATCCCTAAGAACAAGAGCACACAATGAAGAAGAAAAGGAATGGCAAGATTAAACAAAAACAGTAAGCTTGGATGGGAAATAATAAAAATTTAAAGAGGCAAGAACTTAGATCCCCTCCATACTCCTGTTCATTTACATTCCAGCACGTCCTAAGAAGTATCTGTTTTATCTCCTGACTGCTGCATCAAGGTATAATATACACCACAAAACTTAAATCACAATTTGGAGCTGAAACGATGAGAGGTTGTGAGCAAAATAACTTCTAGGTCATTGAACTTCAACTCAGGAGGAATCTAGAACAAGGGATAAGACTGACCCAGCAAACGATTCTGGCTTACTGTTTCACTTTTGGACCTTTACTGGTATTAAAAACTCACATAAATGTGGGAAATGCCTTCAAACAAAGAGGAAACCGGGCTTACAACAGGACCATGAGCTGGATTTGCCTGCTGTAGAGCTTTGAGGCACCCCTGAGCACTTGACAAACAACAGGGGCTTGGGGCTAGACTATCATAGATTTTTCTTAATCACACAGGGGAATAAAAGAAAACAAGGCCTTCTGTGCCCCTTTGTTCTGCCTTACTTACATTATGCCTGTCTGCTGGAAAGGGTAGGAAGTCACCTGCCCAGGACAAACAAGTGGGCAGGAAAGAAAAGAAGAGGAAGGAATCCATGCTAGTTCAAGCAGCCAGCTAGCTGCAGAAAGATAAGCCTCTTCACTGGTTCTTTCTTGAGGCTAACATTACAGCCTCACCTCACATTTTGAGAGGCCTGTCTAGTCAAGAGAGAAACAGGAATCTTATAAGCTAACACCTCCTGAGAAGAATCATGAAGCTGTTTGACTGCACACAGCAACAAGTTGCTTAAGGCAGGAAACAATAATAACAAATACCATAACTCAAGAAAGCTACAGGGGCATTTTGAGGCAGCAATAACAAAGTACAGGATCATCCAACACAGAGTTTGAGCAAGATGCTGGGATGAACTTTCTAAATTGGAGTAACTGACATGGGATTCTCTCTCCAGAGTTCCCTTACTGGTATTTACTTCCACAGCAGAACAGTTCCAGGGTTCAGAAGTCACAAGCTGCCAACGTGCACACAGAAGAACTGGTGACAGCCTCACCTGGGTAGCAGAGCCACAAGTCATCAACCTCCGAGATGATGCGTCCCTTGAAAGTGAGTCCAGTGGACTACGTTTGTCCAATCTCTCTACCTGCAACTGCTATGGAAAACGTACCTGCAAATAATGAAAGGGAACAAAATTTATTTTATTCCATCTTTAATAAAAATGGACTTTCCATCACCTCGCTTTCAGACTGGACTAATCATGGATGCTGGGAACAAACTATTTTTATGTTGGCAGGATAGCACTTTCAAGAGACCTTTAAAACTGTACTTAAAGCCTGAACAAAATGGAAACAACTAAGCAGAAGGAAAAATATATTAAGAGGTAACATTTTAAAACAACTGTTACAGTGGCAAATCCACTACTCTACCAGCCTTTTTTTCTTCCTCTTGTTACAAATCAGTAACACAGAACTAGTATAGCTAGTTCAGCATACAAGGTAACGAAAATCGTACACAAAAGGCAATAGGGACACAACTGATGCATATATTTCCTTCAGAGCACTGAAGACAAGCTACCCCACACAGCAAAGACAGGCTATACTTACTATCTAGAGTAATTAATTGATCTGTGTACAGACATGTCACCCCAGTGGGTGTGGCAGAATATACAAATTACCACCAACCAGTTTACACACTGCTGAGAAAAGCATCTGAGCTTTCTAAATCAATAAAACAGATAGCACTGACAAATTAAGCTGAGACAGAACTTGTGCCAACTGCGTAGGCTCTCTATATAACTCTAGACAGACTGAAAAAACATTTTTCATTAATAAATTCACATTATCCATAACTACTTCTGTAGACTGGGATAGTGTTTCTGGAAAGACTAGAACAGTCCTTCTAACAGCAACAACAGAGGACCCACTTTCTTAATGCAGCTGCAGACATCTTCCTTTTTGTGAAAGATTCCGCTGTGCCACGAAAGGGAACAAGCAAGGCCTATCTCAACTGATTTTGCCAACACACACAGATATTGTGTGTCTCTCGTTGGAAGGAGAAAAGATGGACAAAAATTCAGACTATCTCAACTTAGACCAGGCTTTCTGTTACCCTTATAGCTTAGGCTATCCCACATCAGATGACAGGAAAGTCATAGTACTGTCTCTGAGGCTCAGCAGTTTTGCCTTTACACCAGCATTGTGCTGCCTTGATCCACTGTAAATCACACAAGGAGAAGGATGATACTGTGGGTGGTTTACCCAGAGAGGATATATTCTTTATTGGAATATGGAAGCCAGCACTGCAGAAAGGTCAAACACCACCTTCCTTCGAAATCTGGTTCACTTAATTCATTGTCTGCAAATGTGTCAGAAACAAACCGGCTTTATCTCCTATACATGTGAAAGATTTGTGCCTTTGAAATGTTACAGCTACCTAATTTTAGCCTTCCAAATTCTCCCTGTTGACTCCCCTAACTCTTGTGGAAGAAAAAACTAGCAATTCATTTCCAATGAGATACTTTTTCTATCACACCCATGCTAATTTGATCTAAACAAGAGATGACTGCTGGAACAGCTTAAGCATTAAGAACTCCATAGAGCTTAAGAACAGGTGAAACATCTCAATTATACATCTTCCAAATGAAAATATTTCTGTTGAAAGATCAAATTGACCCATTGCAAAATTGCCAGTTGCTGTACCTTTTAAACAGTTTTTCTTGAATTACAAGGGTCTGACATACCTAGTTCCTGCAGGAGTTATGGATCTTTGTCTAGCTAGCTAAACAGCTGTGTCGTTCCTCAGTGACGTGCATGTATTTACAATATCACTGTCCTCCAGAAGAGTTACCTCTGCTCAATTTTATTCACATATCTTTGCCATCTGGAAACATAACAGGACACATTCATCTTGACTGCCACCCCAATAACCTCTGTGTAATTCTGCCAGGAATGTGTTTAGCCCAGTATTCATGATACATATCTCGCATCTCTAGCAAGAGTGCAGCGCACAGAGTGATGAGGGAGATGAGGAATACTACCTGACTCGTCTCACTAGCCATGAGGGCATGGCCATTTTACTAATTAGCATGATTTAAAAAATAATTGGCCTTCTTGACTACGCCACAGTTCATCAGATGAAGTGCAAGGAAAGAAGCACAGTAAACTCATCACTGTTTACTCATTCACTGCCAAACTGTTAAAAGGAGGCCTTTAAAAGGTCAAGAATGATACTACACTGCATGAAAGCTTTAATCGGAACATATAGAAATAGGCAGCAAACTAATTATGAAACCAGAATTAACAGGGAGATGGTACAGAACAAGATGACAAGCACAATACAGCCAGAGAGGAGTAATTTACCAAAACAGTCATATATCTTGGAAGACGTCAGCCTTACCTTTCTAGACATTGTAGCATACTGCACATCAACTTTGTAGTGTGCCTCACTAGTCCACTAACCATTCACCACACTGCTACCTGAATTCATTCACCATTTTAAGTCTCTGCAGCCCAGACAGAGATAAGAGCACTAAAAAACCCCACTCTTTTTGCCTTCTGAGGCACCCTGCTGTAGTGCAGTATGAATCAGTAGCCCACATCTCCTGACTTGAGTCTTTCGGTTCCGTCCATAGCTTGCAACAGCCCTCCACAAAATCTCAGTCACAAGATTCTGGTTTATGGATGAGTTTTTTTAGGTAACTCATAGTAAATGTAAGTACCTCATCCTCGCCCAAATTTTTAAACATAAGAAACCACAAGTCTTTAGAAAAAATAATTACCTGGAAGTGACTCCTTCCCCTAGGCTCCTTTCCCTAGGGGAATCCACAAGCCCAACTTCCATTTATGAAACAAGCTTACAAATCTCTTGGCCTTTTATACCTTTCCACTGCTTTTATCAGGAAGGTCCTTAGTAAGACACTACCCAGTGAAAACAGGAACTGCCTATGTTGAATAGGCGTCAGCTGCTTTTCCAGGTGGCTTGTATTTGAACAGATAGCCTATCCTATTTAACACTTTTCAGTGTTAGATTCACGCCCATCCCAGCTGCTTGATCTCCTCTCTATCTAAAGCTTGAAGACAGAAAGGATAATGTCTACATGCTCAAAAAGAGTTTGCAGTATCAAAGGCACACATGACAAGTTCATGCACCCTAGGAAGCCTTTATGAGATCTTCAGTCTGTCCTTTCAGGGAAGTTCTAGAGCTTGTGAATCAGTCATCTGCAGCTTACAGCTTTATTCACCACGTTCAACAACGCATCTAGTAGAATGGCAAATCTAAAGTAACACTATCACAATGACCTTGTGCTGAAATATTTCCATAAACAAATCTCGCTAAGTCTCTCTCCTTGGTACATAGTCTTCTCTGCAAATACACTAGACCTTAAACAACCAGAGGGTGGGGAGGGAAGGAAGAATCACGTAAGCAAACTCCCCACCACCACAAAAAAAACATCTAACTCTTCTCCTCATGAGCTTCTTGTCCCAGCTGTCAGGAGTTACTACCTGCCTTCAACATTCCAGCAAAGAGCGACATTTTTTCGTGAGTGCCCATGACTCATCACATTGGAATTTCCCATTCTACCAAGACAGTAGCACTGCTTTGCATCTGACTACCTAGAACATTTAATCAAACTCTCACTAGCAGCCAAGGACTGAGCAAGAAACTCATGGCAAGCTTTGGTGAGGAAATAAAGTAGCTTTTACAAAATCATTAATTTCCTGGCAAGTCACTGTTGTTAAACCTAGCTTTATAGCTTCTGCAGCAAAACATGCAGACTTATGTGATTGGAGGAGCCAGCTCTCCATTTCCTAAACCACACATTCAATTTAGATTTAATAAGACAGTAATTGCACATTAGGTACTCATTGATTACCTAAAACATATTTATTAATAAATAACAGCTATGTAACACATCTCTGTTAGATACTCATATCTATTACAAAGCTGTTAAACAGCAATAAATGTTTATCTAAAAAATTAGCATTCAGCTAACATAAAATACACATCCTATTAAATTCAAGTGAAATACATGTTGAAGACAATTAAAGCTCCTGTCTGCTTGCCTCAGTTTTTCTGAGCAATTGCTGTTCTCCCCATGTCTGAAGTCACACTGTCACCGAAAATCTGGGAATAAACCTCGTAACACCAGTGTAGTGTTAAAAGGCAGGCATTTTTTATTGCAGCGCTGGATGCACGGGGGATAATTCCACCGAACATGCATACCCTATACCCCTTCCGTGCAGTTTATATAGATTAAAATATACATATTCATCTGATTACATAAGCCCTTCCTTTCATAGTCAAATCCGTCCATTTTCATACACTCCTCCCAGCTGCGCTTGCGCAGTGCCTTCTAGTGGTGGTCGTCGGGGGTCTCAAGATGAAGGCTCATCCTCTTCATCACAGTGCTTGTTGATTGACTTTTGTTTCTGCGCAAACTCAGCTCTCTTCTGGCTCCCATCCACACAGCAGGGTCGTCTTGACCGGTTCTAGGCAACTTCTAGCCCCTATCAAAAACTAACCCCTTTGTATGGAGATGCAAGACTCTCTGCTTCAGTTGATTTACACAATAGATAGGTACCACAAATGCACCTGCAACCATTAGGTAATGCTATTTCTATTAAAAATCCCCCTCCACCACTATTGTTTAACATTAATGGTTACCTAGGGACTAAACCCTCTGTTCCCAAACCTAATGTCCAGATGGGCAGGGCTGTACAAGGGACATAGCAGCATTGTTTGTGCTTTATGATTAACTAATTCCATCATCTTGGTTACAACACCACCAAACCACGCATAGCAATCTTTTTCTTTAAAAAAGATTCAAGAAATTTTCAAGAAATTTTCAAGAAGAAATCTCAAGCTTTTCAAGAAATCCTTCTTGAAGCCTCATTTGCTTGGTGACAAGCACACCACCGTTCACAGCTCCGCTGCTCCTGACTCTGGGGCACAGAGGAGGGCTCTTTCTACCATACTCCATCCTCCAGTGCAGGCAGACTCCCAGACAACGAGTTCCCACAGGCAGCAGGGCTGTGCTCCTGTTGCTGTCCTTGGGATTGCAGGAGGCAGCCAGTGGAAAAGTGACTGTGGAGTTGATAGAAGCTGAGTTGAGGCTCTCTGAATGACAACTTTGGATAGAAAAGGAATTTGTGTGTTACGTCCTTATTTATGCATCAGTAAGGAATGTAGGTTCCTCTGCTGAAGACGTACACACCAATGAGATAAGCAGAAAGGGAGGTCACATTCAATGAAGTAAAGAAAATTGAAATTTTGAATTTATCTCTAGGGATAAATTTTACAGAAATAAAAATAACACACCAGCCGCACCTGACCTGGATCAAAGACAATAGACTTCTGACAATGAGTTCGCAGGAGTCTGGCAAAGGACATCCAAACGAGCACCAAAAGGAAGGGACTGTGAAATGAGTGTACGGACCCTGGTGACAAGGTCTCTACACAAATAGGAAATACTGAACTAACACACATACAAAATGGAAACTTCATTCTGAACATTTTCTTTAAGCCCAGAGAATTGCTTTTTAGTTACAAAAGAGCTAAAGGAATGAAATGAGGTACATTCTGTCCAGTGGGCACTCCCCGGATTCACATCTGAAGCACCTATGTGGGGCAACATAATGAAACTTTATTTCTGCTGCTCACAATTCATCCATTTTCTGAGTAAGTCCAAAACTCCTACAGACTCACTAGCCTCCTGCTGCAGCAATTAATTCACTTTTCCTACTAAGCTATTAATTAATTTTAAAAAGCCCTTGTTGTTGAGCCATGCATATACATCATTAACATCAGAGAACTCTTTTATTGCATTATTGTTTATTAAAACACAAACTCAGAAAAAGGAAATTGGAAAGGGTGAAGGTTATAAGGCAAAAAACCAGAGATGGGTCTGGAACATAGACATACTCAGTCATGGAAATTCTGTTTGAAGCTTCACTGTGTTTTATTATGGATTCCATAGGCAGCTTCTAATTTAGTGCAGCTGTTAACACTCCTGCTACATCAAAAACTCCCTCTGCTGAACTTTTGTAGAGGTTTTTGTGTTAGACAAGCACCAGTCCTTTCCAATTTCACAGTTTCCTAATTATGGTATTGCAGTTCTCATTCGCACTGTAAACCTGATCATATTAAAAAAAAAAAAAGAAAGTAGTAATTTACAAGTGTTGGTAGTACTGTTTTTACCAGCTACTGCATTTACCCAGTGATAGATAAAAGGTGTGCCATAGCTGGTCAGTAACCAGCTTAGCAAATTGTTTCTAGGTATATTGCTGTGAAATGTGTATTACAGCATCGTCTGTGACAAACCACCATGTAAAATCTTCGATCCTCAATTGCTACTCAAAGCGTTAATACTCATTTCTTTTAACCACACACTTTAAGAAAATTAAGATAAACAAATACCCAAATTACCAACAAATGAAGGGTAAAACCTACAAGAAGGATTAACCCACTAATCGAACATTTAAAGCTTTAAATAGCAAACTAAATGACTAAAAGGCTGCCACTGATAAAAAATCTCTGATAAACAAGACAGATTTGCTTTTCTGCTTTTATGTTTACAATAGCCACCTCACCTTCCAACAATGTCCACAGAAGTGTTTCCCTTTTCTTTAACATATGGAGCTTATTGTAGACAACACAATTCATACCTTTTTCCTGTAACAGTGGTTCAGGGCCCCTCTGAAGCATTTGTTGTGCAAAGTGACATATTGTGACAAATCCAATGATAATGGAGAAATGTGGGAAATCTGACAGAAATACTTTACTCCTCGTTTCCACTAGTGAGAATAAAACAGTAGAGGAGACACCTATCAAAAAATTGCAGTAAGCAATTTACTTGGTTGAAACACAAGCTCTTTCTTTCCCTGCTCCCCTTTCTCTTACTTTGCTTAGAGCAGGCTTTTCATTTTTTTCTTCATTTTGCTTTATATTGTCAACCAAGAACTGAGTTCCTGAGGAGACAAACAGGGGGTAAAGAAGACAAATCTGTCTCCTTTGTGTGAGAGCTGTAGGCCAGAGTTATCAACTCCTCTGCTATTCAAGACAGATTTGCATATCCAAGGCCACCCGAGGCAGAGAAGGCATTTGGAGTCTGATTTTTTTTCCACAAGAACACATCAGGGAGCGATGCAAAATAAGGAAACTCCGGAAAAGATCCAAGTAACTACTCAAGGAAAAAAAAAAAAAAAAACAACCAAAAAACACAACCTCAAAACTTTGTGGAGGGGGAAAAAAACTCCCATTCAATAATTTCTTTCTTGAAAAAAAGACATTTTAAACATAATGGAATTTCCAGGTATCCTTATTAAAGAAACTTCATTGACAGCAGCTTGGCACAAGAACTTCAGATTGGCACCCATGCTGTTTCTGTCTGTATCTTAATACAACACTACTACTCTGCACACAGGAATCAAGGATGATGGACGAGCCAGCCTGCAGAACAGGGTGGGTTGCTTTCCCAGCAGTCTTGTACCTTAACTACAGTTTGGTGACAGAAAAAAAAAGAAATCCAAAGATACAGATATAAAGCCACTATGGTGGGTACATTATGCATTGACTGTAACATTAATACCTACTATTTGGAAATACTGGAGAAATGCTGCTGGTAGGGGGTAAGATTGGTACAGTCAATCCTTAATCACAATGTTTGTCTTCCTACAGACGTAATACTGGAATTAACAGATCACATAATGTCACCATAGTGATTACAGAAATTACTTTTGAAACGCTCTCAGGAAAATCACAATTAATACAAATACATTTAAGTTAAAGTTAACCTTTTATTGAGAATATTTATGTGACATATACGATGCTATGGAGGCAGTGTATAGATTCAGTACTTTTCTTGACTAACACGAGTCATGAGTGATGTTCCCCAGGGCTCAGTTTTGGGGCCGGTTCTGTTTAATGTCCTTATCAATGATCTGGACGAGGGGATTGAGTGCTCCCTCAGTAAGTTTGCAGATGACACCAAGTTGGGCGGGA
>Ga0065711_1000685_pt1 | contig 57884 bp, 21 predicted proteins | sample Hoacrofraction12_FD_59098 | JGI IMG/M metagenome (GOLD analysis project Ga0065711, IMG submission 59098) | Hoatzin crop microbial communities from Cojedes, Venezuela - Epithelial fraction 12 v2 (version 2) | ecosystem: Host-associated > Birds > Digestive system > Esophagus > Crop | place...
AGACCTGCCTGGACAAGGTCCTGTGCAGCCTGCTGTAGGTGACCCTGCTTCAGCAGGGGGGTTGGACTAGATGACCCACAGAGGTCCCTTCCAACCCCTACCATTCTGTGATTCTGTGATTCTGTGACCTTGTGTTTATTTCATTTATGGAAGCATAGTATTTAAAATAATACAAAAAAGGAAATTCTTAATGCATTAAAGCACAAAGTTTTTGTTAGTGTCAAGAAGTAGTTTCAAAAGTAAAGGAACCTTTCTACTAGCAATTAATCCAAGATGTCATCAGTCAGAAAGTTCTGCTCACGTGTATGCTTACAAATGTCATGTTCTCAGGTTAATGAGCTACATGGCAATGAGTCTTTAATATTTACAGTGCTTCTTCTTAAGCCTTTGTTATGTTTACGGCTGTTTCAAATTAAAATCTATTATAAAAATATAGAATAAATTAGGTTTAAATTTCTTTTTTAATTTATGTCTGAAAATATTGAATCTATTAAAATTGAAGGTGTAATGTGTGAGCAAAAAAACCAGTGTCAGTGACCTTTGTTTTCAGGTCAGCCATGGTTTCCTTCTGCCTTTGAGTTCAGTAGAAGTAACAGAAATGAGAAACAACCTCAGACTACATATGCTTTTCAGGCTTCATAGTTTACTCCTAATCTTCTTCTATGGCCATTCTAGGTAACTGCCACCTTCTGCTATTTTACTTTCAGAAATGGTTCTAGAATGTCTATAAGGAGCTGCTTAGCGTTTCCGATTTTTAGAATTTAGGTTTTTGGGAAGACTTTAGGATTTAACTGGAATACTTTCTAAGTTGAATGCATGCACTTGAAAACATATGATGTTTTCTTACTGCCATGCAAATGTTATGGATGACTTGGACAGAAGTTAGCTTATTTATTGGTATATCAGAAACACTGACCGTTAAACACATAAAATACTGTCCTAGTTGTTTTAACTAAGTGGTCAACTTTCAAACTTGAAAAGTCCTATTCAAGTTGGTGTCTGCTTTCACTCTCATTGATTTCTTGATATTTGTTCAGAATCACTTGTAAATTAATGCATTTTTTTCAATTTTATCAGTAGGTCATCTGCATCTGAGAAGACTTTCCTGGATCTCTTTTGTGTCCATTTGATTTTACAAGCACTCCTCTCAAGATTTCATAAAATCTCCTTTGGTATTTTCTTATGCATTTTCAGGTGTCTCTTTTACAACTAATTCCCTCAAGCTTCCCTATTTAAAAAAAAAATCAGAAGAGTGAGTGTATGAAGTACACAGGTGATGCATCAAAGCAAACCCCCTAAATTACTTTTATTCAGAGATACAAAAGAAATAATGATGTTAAACGTACTTTTCTGAGGGGAAAGAAGGAGGGGCATGTTTTCTTCTGTAGATGACTGGAAAGGCTAGAAGGTTAAGTGGACTTGCTCAAGGAGAATAAATCCCTGTCTATGGGCTGGGTGCTGACTTTTCAATGAGGTTTCAGGAGCATGTTTTTGAAAATACAAAATGCTTTTGTTCTCCTTGAAACATTATTTTCATGTGACATGTTTGCACTTTAGTGTAAAAGAAATTATGCACCAAAACAGAAGAAACGGTTTCTTGCTTACTGTGCAATGTATTCAGGAGGTCTGAAGTGTCGTTAAGGCTTTAGAGCTGACTTTTGTCATTATTGTTCTTTTACACTAGGGATAAAGTTCAAGGAACATGGCAGCTTGACAGCTGAGGCAGTACTACCCAAACTAGTAAAGAAATGAGTATTTGGAAAGGAGAATAATTTTACCATTTGAAATCCTTGAACTCAGTACCTAATTGTTTCAACACCTGTCATTTTTCAGAAGGATTATATTTGCTCTATGTGTAGTATCCCATTTCTTCATTTAGTATGTAACAATTCACACTTGATAACTTCTAATAAGACGTGGAACTGAAGCAAAGAAACTATACAAGTTGTACATAAAGACATTGCCTGTCCAATGGTACATGGGAAACAGAATCCATACTTTTCCAGTCTTGTGTTGTTCTGAAGTTGATTAATATGATTCATTTGGACTAAGCTCAAACTGTGAAACTTTTGAGAAGTGTGTGTTTTAGAAATTAGTTTCTAGTGGCTTTCTAATGTTTTTCTGCAGTTGAAAGTGAATTAGAATAGCAACTAGAAGGAAATTGCCTCTATTTTCCAATCTTTTCTCAAGTCTTTGTAACGATTTCTGTAGATTTCAAGAATACCTAGTCAGAACTTTTATTAATCAGCAGTCTTTAAAACACTTACAGTCAGAGATCAAGTACTCAGAACTAAAGTGCAAGAACAATGCGGTGCCCTAATGAATTTTCCTAACTGTTTGATATTTGACTGTTATGAATAATCTTATTAAATCTTCTACATCGGCTCCTTATGTTACATTAAAAGAACTCATTCATTTGTGTTTTTGGTTTGTTGGGATTTTTTTTGTTCGTTTCTTAAGTTGAAGTAAAACTATTCAGACATGGGGCACTCCAGCATTTAGCAAATTACATCCTGTGATATACAGAAGTTGTAGAATAGAGAATTAAATCTTAGCAGAAAGTTCTGAAGGATTACAATTGAGTGAGGTAGATAAAGAAAATTGAGAAGTATAGAAATACAGATTTGCGAATGTAGGAAACCCTCCAATTGATATTTCTAACAGCTCCTCTGGAAATGAGATCTAACTTTATTTATTTTTTCAGAGGGAATTCTGCCAAAATTTCAATTTTATGTAGAAAATTTGTGGGTTTTTTGTAGTACTTTTTGGGGAAAAAAATCTTACTGCGAAAGCTTAATTTATTTCAAAATATTATTTATCATGAAAGCCATTTTTTGCTGGGTACTAAAAAGCAGAATGGAAAGCACATGTGCATTTTTAAGGCAGTAATTAATCATACTAATGATATCAGGACCTGTCTCACCTTTCCTCTCTTACTTCGTACCTTCAAATAGCTGTCTTCTTCCTAACTTCCATTTTCGTTGACTGAAAAACTGTACTGTTCAACACTGTCATCAGTGAGCTCTCTGTCACTGGACATTATCCACTTATCTTTCTTCTTAAGCATCTTTCTCTCTTTCTCTCTTTCCTTGTGTGTTTCTTCTTGTCTTTTCCTTGGTGATTGGTTTTATGAATAAGTGGCTTTACTTTTTTACATTTCTTGGTGACTGTTAGATATTGTTGTCTGGCATGAGACAACATCAGACTTTAAATATTTAAAAATGACAAAACCTTTTTGGTGTAATTAATGTAAAATATAAATTAAGGGTAAATCTATAGGTTGCCTGTATTACTACTCTGTAATGAATTAAAAAGTTACTTGTTCCTTACATAAGGAACAGCCAGACAAAGTCAGTATATTACCCTTTTCAAAGGCAAATGATAGAAAATAATAATTATTCAGCCCTGATAAAATCCACCAAAAAATTTTGGGAAGCTGTGTACCAGGTTAATCTGTGTCAAGGGATGACAACTGAAAGACATCGTCTTACAGGAGGTCTTGCACATCTTCTGTTTGAAATTTATAGATCTGTGGGGGTATTTTGGAGTTTGGAATGAGGGAAGAATCAGCCATAAAAATAAAACATTTTTAGCAGTTCCCAGTATATTGCCATAGTGACTATTTGCTTTATTTATGAGCCTATCAGACCCAAACACATACTCACTCTTACCTGTGACAAACTGGCAAGTGGGATATAAAAATGAAAGATTTTTTCCCTTAGCTGGTGGCTAAGGAATCATTGATCTTCCCTAAACTAACGTTAATCTTAGGAAGGCAGTGAGAGGCTTGTAGGTCTTTCATGCAGGTTGAAGGCGGTAAATTGGAGAACAAATAAAGATACTTTTGTCCATATTCCTTATTGTTGGGAATGTTTTATAACACCGTGGTTGCCAGTTGATTATAACTTTCATTTCATTAAAGTTTCATGCTTGGAGCATATCTATGCACTCTTTAAAATAATTAGCTTAGGCAGTAGTCTATGATGTAATCAAATAGAAAGCTAGACTGCTTTTGCTGCCTGTATCATTAATAGAAATGCTCTGGTGATGAACTTTTACAAAATCCTCTGAAATAGGCAATGCAACAATCTCTAGTGAGAAATTCCAAAGCAGTGACAGACCAATATCTTATTTTCTTAGCAGAGCAGGTAATTTTAAAAAGCACGAAAGTGCATGGAGGCAATTATTTTTTAGCTTTCTGAAATTAAAGTAGCAGGGCTTGTGAGCATGATATGCAGATATTTGGGGCAGTAAGTTGGATATTTTGATTGCCATGTCATCTTAATTCCTTCTTCTGCATTTCCCAGTCCTTAGTTCTGCATCAAAATGTTATATAAAATGTGATGACTGCTTTGTTTTTGTGAAGAAGGACCTGGATTGGTAAAACCAGATTTGGATTCCAGTTAGGACACGGTCATTGTACCTGGGCCCTTTGTCTAAAAGAGACATTCAGAAGATGTTAATGTTTTCAAGTTTATAAAATGAGTCTGTACATGGTTGATAATGCCATGTGACATAGTAAATGCGCAGACCTTGCTTTTAGCACACAAAAAAGTAGAACTTAGCAGCGGCAAATGCAACAATTTTTTATGCTCTTGCCCCAGTGGTAAAAACAAGCCCCTCTTTCCCAGCTCCCAAGATCTGTCATATGGACATAAACATACTTTTCAGTATTGCAGCTTGCTTTCTTTCTGATTAATAAAATGTGTAGGGAGAAACCTCTTGTTCATGTGTAACTTGACAACAATCTCTAAACTCTCATGTTTTTCTCTGATGTAGACCAATGTCTTACAGCTATTTATCTGGTGTTATCTGTCCTCTAATACTTGGAATAGCTCATGCCAGTGTATGCAAAAGTGGCTATATACCATGTAGTCGTGCTCTTTCATCATCCTGGAAGTGTTCATCAGCCATCTCACAGGCTGTCATCACTGTTACAAAAGGTAAAGTGCTCATGAGTAAACTCTGGATGTACTAGACGTGTGTCAAAAGAATGGAAAATGGCTAAGAGTCATGAAAATGCTTTTCACTCTTGATCTTTGGCCCTGCTTTTCGTCAACTTGTCCTTTTGACTGTAGATTTACCTACATTACTAAAGTCTTGCTGATATTTTATAAATGCATACTTCTAGTTTTTGAAGAGTTTGAAAATATCATTCCTGTGAAATTAAAAACTGTCACCAACTGTGAAGACTTAGTTATCTTTGTATTTTTGAATATCGCTTAAGAATAGGATTTGGTTTACTTTCCATGGTAGGTCCTGAATCAGAGGGAGAGGGTGTCTCGACTTGACGCCCAACTACTTTGGGTTTCTATGATGGGTGATTACAGTGAGCCAAAACCTGAACTGTTCCTGAGTTCAGTTTTGCAGACGGAATCAAGTAGTTTTTGGAAAAGTTAAAGTTCACCAATTTACTCTGTTTTAAAGAGAGAGAAAGCAGACTTAGAACCCCATCTTTGAGTGACAGATAAAATTTAACTTTGGGGCTGGCAAATGTTGAATGTTACTGTTTTTTGGCTGAATCCAATACCTCAGGAAGAATATCTATGAACAAATATCTTTGTATTTCTTTTATCGTATTTGAATTTTCAGTTTTCCTCATCTCTCAGACTATCCTAGTGATTAAATTGTACATTACAATGAGTTTAAATTATGAGCTTAAATTGAACTAATTCACTGTTTGCATGATTATACAGTAAATTATATCTGAAATGATGTCTAGAATGTATTTTGTAAGGTATCAAGTCATGTAATCCTAATTATGAATGTAATACATCCAGCCATATAGTAATGACATGACTAGATATATAAAGAAAAGTTTATAATTATAGCATCCATAGTCAATGATGTGCAGAGGCTCCAATAACTCTGGACATGTACATTTTAATAGTTTCCATTATTTATACATGAACTAAATATTTTGATGCCAGAAGAATTAAATTATTTTGACTTACTAAGTTGGGGGCAATTTTTGGGAGTTAATAGTATTTTCTTTCAATTATGAAGCACATACAATGTTCCAAATTTGAATTGTGACTTCTGTAGAGAAAGGAAGATGTGGAGATCAGTCCTGCATGACTGAAAATATGCTTGGTACTAAAACTTAATGGATGAAGACATTTATAACAGTATGTAAAAAGTAACAACTTTTATTCATATACAGTTTACTAATCATTCCCATCATGTTATTTTCATTTCTCATCTATTTACAATGCTCCTTCTCAAATAATGTAAAACTATGTGGAAAAAAATTGCTAAATTATTTTTGAGAGACAGAAACTGAAAGAGAAAGAAAGAGTGATAGAAGTTATGTTCTTGTCTAAAAGTGTCAAATTACAATCAAAGAAATTAAAAGGTTGTGCTTAGTATTCCCCTTGGATGGATTTTGTAGTTCACACACCTGTGTGGCTCAAGACTACCTCAATGGAGAAAGCCATAGTGGGTCTCCATAGAGAGATGCTAACTTGCCCTTTATTCCTGTTAAAAATATACATGCGGCTTACAGTTCAAACATCTATCTTTTCAGTAAGCATCAGAGAAGCCTCCATCCTGATATTTTTCAGCAATATCTTGGTTTTGATTGGAAACATCTTGTCAACTCACTTTCATTTCTGTCCTGTACTCTGAGAATGCCCCCATGCTCTCCCTGTTCAGGGTATGCATCTTCCCACTGAAACCAAAGGCCAGGAAGATTAAACTCGGTGACCAGTGTTTTGTCTTCCCTGGTATTACTGTAAACTACTTGTTTTTTCACTTGGCTGTTCACTTAGACATCACCAGGAGTACTCTGTTTTAGTAATTTACCTTCCACTGATGTTGTTTTAGGTGATGGAGATTATAAACTGTTCCTAGAAACACATTCCCAATTGCAAGTGTTTACCTTTTGTCTTTATCATAGTTGTTTTGATGACAGTTCATCTTTCTGCCACAACTTAGTATATCACCTTCATGAAAAACCCATATTAGCGTTTTCTACAATGCTTGAGCTACAGCAGTGCTAGAATCACTGAAAGTGATTCTGTTTCCTACTCCTTTCTTCAATATGGAGCAGTGTCCTGGCTTGGACTGGCTGTTGTAATGAGTGCCAGTCTGGGTTGGGTTTTTTGCTAGATGTTGGCTCTAAATTGTCCATGTCTTTTTATTTAAGCTCACTTTTCTTATAGCAGCCTTGATTCTCGGTTGCATTAAGAATGAAACCTCACGCCATATATCTCATTATGGACACATAGATCCCTATTTCTCCCACATGTTTGAATATTTTGCACTCCTGGGACTATTTATTAATTAATAGGTTGTACAAGAGTAAAACAGCACCTCATGGAAATACAATGGTCAAAGAAAAATAATCAGTTACATATTTTGTGATTTGAAAGGCTATTCATGGTGTTCTTTTTAAAGGGAAGAGAGGCAAATTCAGTTTACTGAATAACATGTTGCAAGTAGGACAGAACAGAACCAATTATTAAAATGAATTGCATCCATATAGCCATTTTAAGTGTCTGAAATACAGTGGCAGGCAAAGCTTTACAGTTATTTGTCATTGTGCAGAGACACAAACATACATGACAAAAGAGCAAGCAATAACAGTGAGTGATCTTTGCCTTGAGGCAAAGAAGAGCACCTGCTCATCCATCAGCTGTTGACTTCTGGTGGGGTAATACAATGCCAGGTGATCAAAAGAGCCCTGGGAATGGTTTTCTTCTCAAATACAAAATGCTTCTTTCAGTTCCATAGCCTGCAGTGAACGTCCTGAAAGTATTGCCTGAAGAAGAGGGAGGTGTGCAATTCTGAGACGCTGATTAAGTAATTAAGTGTTCGGCCAGGGTTAGTTTGAGGTGTATAAATAACTGGTGAAAGAATTATGTGTTGGAGAGGAAGTTTAGCATACTGAATTATAATGTAGTTTAGCAAATTTCTATATGCGAAAAGCACGTGTTCTGTGGGAGAGGGTTTTTTTTACCACTGTTTTTATACACTGAGGGAGGGGGTGGAGATGGGGGGAAATAGGTGCTTATATTAAAATAGATCTACACTCCCCTAATAAAATTATGGTCCTTTGGAGCCAGATATTCTATGCATATACCTGACAGCGTTTTAATGCCTAAACAGACAGAAAAGCTCTGAAGATAAGAGGGAGCAAACATCAAATGACCTTGGGTTATACATTAGGTAGTGACAAAACCAGGAATAATCCGAACTACTCCTAACTACCAGCTGGGTGCTCTTGATCTCGTGTAAGAATGTGTGGAAACAGCTCAGTGTGCATCTAGCAAACCAGCCTGTGTCAGAAGCATTTTCCAATGACAACCATGAATTGAACATGTATAATATGATGACCCTTCTTACTGTTAGCCTTTGGTTTGAGTACTTCTTGTGCACTGCTTTCTACTTTTTGAGGAATAAGTAAAAGTCCGATTATTAATGGGTAGAAAATATTATAGTAGAATTAGAGAATGCTTCGTGTTTGGCAGTGTAAATACTCAGAAATCGTTCTGTTAAATATGTCATTGTGTGAATTACATAACGTAATTAGAGTGAATTTTCATGCCAGATATCATTTTAATTCTCTCTTCCTGGACCATAGCTGGAATTCTAGTTAGGTATAGCTGGTTGTGTTGAAACAATAATTATTTTGTCTATTATGGAATACTGTAAATCAAGATTTTACAGGAGAAAAAAAAAAGCTTTTTAATTGTTGAGTTGCAAAATTTTTCTAGATCCACGTGTGTGTCTTGGATGTTTCTGAAACAAATTTGTAATAATGAGAGGAATATTTAAGATTGTGTATATTGGAATTTACTAGTTGTATAGCAATAAGAGTCAGAGAAGACAGAGCAGACTCCTAAGGTCACTTAGGGTGAGTCTGCAAGAAAACAGTTTTGACTGCCTTGCTGTGTGATAGCTCTGGTCTTGTCACAGGTGAGTTGCTAAAGCAACTTTGAGCTTATTGATGATCTGTAAAAGGTCCAGGTCATTACAGCTCAGTTGGCAGTCCCACTGGTTTTTTTTTTGTCAAGTGCATTTACTTGCTTTTTAAATAGAAAATCTTTTAAAGTTAGACTTTAAGGTATTTATTGGTGGCATGTTTTTTAACGTGGTGATTTTCCAGGCATGTTACTCACAAATTGATACAAAGATAGATCAGGTTTCAGCCTAAACAAAACCTGAAGAATTCTTTTACCAAGACTTTAAAAAGAATAAAGTCTTTAAAAATCACAGAAATACTTTCCTTTGTATAATGCAGTCATTTAAAAGAAAATGGGAGGTTGTTATTAATTATTTCTTTGTAGCATTCTGTGGGACTTCTAAATGCAAAAGCTTATGTTAAACAATTCCAAGAAATTAATGTAACAAACAACAATAATGTGTCTTGGGTTTCTGTAATATTTTTGTGGGACATTTAGATAGTAATCAAATCCAGCTCTTCTCTGTTTCAGAGAAAATAAAGATTTCTCTCTAAACAAAGCTAATAGTTTTGAGATATTATTTTGATAGCTGTAATGACATCTAATCATGGGCCAGGCATTGTGTTATGTGCTGTACAGACAGAACAAAGTCTTTATTCCCAAAGACAGAGAAACTGAGAGCGAGTGGAAGAGAAATCCAAATAAGCAAGACTAGTATCACAGGGCAAGTGGAAGGATTGGAGGAGAGTGGATGAGAAATCTCTCTGTGTTATATATGGTGGAAGAAAAAATGTGGGAGAAGAAAGGGGACAGAAGTGATAGAACAGATCATTAGAAACGTGAAATTATAACAAAGTAGCTTTAATGATATTTTCTAGTTTTTAGTAGTTTTTATTATTACAGTTTGTATTCTTGCATACATAGTGATCTAATGCTGTAACTATTGTACTAAGCCCTGTTTTTACTTGAGAATATAGTGGATGTACGTAGATAGAAGCTATGACTTTAAGTCATTGGACAAAAGAATTAAAACCAAAGCAAGTCTTGGTCCTCAGTGGAGAATTGGGATAGCTGTAGGATAAGAGACTCCTAAATAATTCTACTTCAGCTGGACAGGAGGAATTGGAACAAAGATGCTTTGCAGCATAACAGCAAAAGTAGCAGATATTGGGTGGGACACACACACACGTTCAGTGGTTGACAGAGAAGATACTGGCAGCAGAAAAGTGAAATGAAAAAAGGAGCTCATGAACTATGGAATGATGCATAAACTCATTAGGGGAGTGCAGCAGGCAAAAAGTGGCTGAAAAATGCAGTTAACCAACTCTGATGAACAAGTCATGGAAAGTGACTTTGAGATGTGTGGCAGTGAGAGAGAAGGAACAGATAGGTCACACTGAAATAGCTTAGGGAGCTGATGAAAGTAGAAGCTGAAGTCATTCAAAGTGAATTCAGAAGAGCGGTATGGTAAGAATAAGGCAAGCCTGGTGCTCTGGTGGGACGACCACATGGTTGACATATGGCAGAGGTGGAGATGACAAACCTTGATGAGTACAGGGGTCAGGCTTGCTAGCTTGAAGTATGAGTTGTATGAGCCACCACAGTCTGCCCGACCCATGGAAACTCCTGTAGAGAGTAAGGATGATGGAAGGTGCCAAGTATGTAGTAGCTGACAGCAATATACAGGAAGAAGAAAGAATGAGAGCTACAGAGCTTCAAAAAACATAAAAAGGGAAAAAAGAAGAGGAAGAAAGAACTGAAAATGACACCAGTTTGTAAGGAGAACTACAGCCTGATCCCCAGACATTCAGCAAGAGAAAATGACAATAAATGATGAATTAAATGAGATAATAATGCATATCAGTTAATGAACCTCATAATGGAGGCTAATTTATTTTAGAAATTGTTTTTAAAGTAGGTGATCTGATCTGACATGTACAGCTTTGTTTATTCAGTTATTTTGAACAGCTATCATCTAGGAAGCACAGGTGTGAATTCCTTTCTAGCTCTTTTTTTTCTTTTTAGTTATGAAGCTGATTGCAAAGGCTTTTGAAAACTTGGCTTCCTCAACAAAGTATTTCAAGTTCTCTGTAATCATTTTGAATACAAGATTAATTATTTTCCTGCAGTAGGACATTATATTAAATATAATTTAATTCTGATAGCTTACTATATAGCTTGCTTGTGAATGTTTACATGTGAGCAATTTTTCTTTCTAAAAGATCATAAATAATAAAGTAGTTCCGATTTCTTTGGGCTTCTAAAGGTGGAAGTTAGCCTGGTTGCAGGAATTGGGGGAAAGATGCTCTGCAGCCTAACAGCAAAGCAGCAGATACTGTGGGAGAAAGACATTCAGTGGTTGAATGGATGAGTTCAGCCAGGCATAAGAACACACATTGCATGGAGTGGGAAGCTGAATAAATAAATAAAATATTGTTCAAGTCCCAGATGATTTCATTTACCATTCTAAAAAAAAATTAAAACAGTTGTTAAGCCAAAATTTTCAATGTATAAAGCTCATGTAAAAGGAAAGTGAGAAATGAAAAGGGGGGCACTCCAGTTCAAGTTCTTTGTAGACTTAGCCCAGAAAGACTCGTTCAGTTTAAGAATAGCTTAATGACAGCTCCAAATTTATGTCTTAATAGATACATGCAGAAATGAAAAGGACAAAGTCAGGGATTCTTTTTCCTACTGAAATGTTGTTTTTATTTTCTAGTGAGAATAGGAATAAAGACATATGTGTTGTATCTCCAGACAATTTCCTGATACTTGTACTTATTAGATGCAAATAATGATACTGTAACAGCTAAAGCCGTTTCTAAAAAGATCTTGGTGATTTAAGGATATCAGGTAAGGTTTGTTGCACAGAGGCAACATCTTTTGTTAGACCACCGTTGGAAGAAGTGGATTAGCTTTACCCCGTACCCAAGAACACAAACTGGATTATTCAGCTTGTGTTCTGACTTCCTACACACCCTGTTTATGAAAATATTAATCCGATGTCTCCTAGAGGAATCATTTAGATCTAGGTGGTTCTTTTTATGGTACAAGATCAGAATCTTCATCGTTGCTCCCCTTTGGTCTGGCTTCATCACAGGCATTAGTACTCTGGTGGCACTCTGTGAGTTTCAGAATGACACGAGCAGTGGCGTGCCATGGGGCAGCTCCAGACAAGGAATATGCAAAAGCATGGAAAGACGGTGGTTGAGGCTAGCTTGGTGCTTTTTGCATTGTATTACACTGTCTGCCAAAGATATATGCTATTTACTGTTTTCTTCTATGGCTTGTGTTGGATGAAGTATTGGGGATTGCTTGCTTCTGAAATTTCATCAGAGATATAGGTCCTGTTATTGCCATGACCATTATATGGCTTATGTGTGTGAAGCATATACTCATTCTGACTTGCGTTCACAATTAATTCAAAATGAATGGCAGCACACCTTTACCTGAGGCATAATGAGGATTTTTTTCAGAATAGATTTTAGATTTCATTGTAGTTTGTGTAAAGTGCTAAATACTTAATTGCAAGTTGTGTTCATATGTCTGGAAATGAGATTTTCTCTTTCAGAAGGTGTTGCTCTGTGGAATAAAACCACATAATGAATTCTGCTCATTTCTTGGGCAGTCATTACTCACCTCAAAGACAGTAAACTTTAAATCTGCGCTCAATGCCGTACGTTCTAGAGGGGTGAAGAACTGTGACACAAGGCTCTGAATAACTTTAAGCTTAACAGCTGTGCAATTGCATGAAAACACATCTATTTGCATATAAAAAAATAGAAGTCTTTGTATATGAATGAGATACTTCTGCTACCAAAAGAAATTTCTACAAAAATCATTTAAAAAGAAAATGAAGGCAATCTCCAGAGACATTTATGAAGACATTTAAAGTGTTGTCATACTCATTGGTCTGGTTCGACCCAATCACTGGTTACTTGATTTACCTGGTAAGGATAATTCCTGGATTTTATGTAGGAAAACCACTGAGGTTCAATAACAGCGTGTCATTTCACTGGCTTTCAAAACAACATTATGTAAATACACAGTAATGAGTTCCCACCAGGAGAGAGAATTCAATGATTTTTTTTCCTTGATCCATATGCATTGTCTAAATTTGAACTCCAGATTTGTTGTTGGCTTGACATGTTCTTGACAAACAAGTATTGTGACTTAATGAGCAAGTATGAAGGGTGTAATATCATAGGAGAAGCAATGCATGAATATCAAAATTATTCTAATAGATAGTGAAGTCTTTGCAACATAAATTTAATGTCTTAAACAAAGAGTCTCTGTAGGTAGAATGATAATGCTCTTTGATGGTCTAACAGTTTCTCCTCCTCAGGGATACATAGTAAAGGAATCTTTGAAATGTTTTGTATCAACCTTTTTTCATATCCCTTGTCAGTTTTAGAATGGTTCTTTTCTGTTTAGTTAAATGAATTTCACTTTTGACATATACTCTGACGTGTAGTTCTGCTCCATAAAAATGACACTATTGGGTCCTATATTTACTTTCCTTCAGCAACTAAATGTCAAGTATATTTACTGTTGAAAACATTACTAGATAAATCCCATATCTGAAAACTCAGGCTAGATTGTAAGAGCTGCATGATTTTTGTTCTTTTTTTTGTCTGTTTTCACTGACGCAGGAAAAGTTTTGCAAGAGAAATTATGCTGCTGGTCTTGCAGAAGTATAGCTGACCAGAACTTATTGGACAGCTGTTTTGGTGATGCCCGAGAAGGAAAATAAATCAATTTTGTTTCCCTTATCTGGGACAACTATATATGGGGGTTTGTCATTTAAGCTGAGATGTGGCTGATTGTCCACAAGAATCGAATCTCTTCTGTAGTTTGTCATAGTCTGTGTTAGAAACCTTGTGGACCTGTATTCCTTCAGCTGCAGAACTGTGTCCAGCCTTTGAATGTTACTTACTGCTGAGGCCAATTTGTTATAGGCAGAAATCACCTATATCTCAAACTCTAAGGTGTATGTCTTGTAACTAGTCTTCCTGAAAGAAGATCTGGACCCTCTTATCATCACTACCTTGCAGATTCTGAAATTTGGGTCACACAGAGTTTACAAACATTTTATAAAGCAGTCACATTTTAATTGTTGTCAAAGCACAAAAGATGCAAAGAAAGGAAAGTGAAGAACAATCAACATGTGCATGCCAAACCACCCCTTTACTATCCATGTCATTTGGAGAAACCTTTGGGTTTTGGCCATTTCAGTTGTGGGACCAGCTCTCAAAAATGGGAAGGCCCAGCTATTCATGTTAGGTGTTCTTCTTGTCTGGCTTCATTTCCACTGTGTACGATTTGCTGCTTGTATCGCCAGCCCACAGTCCAAACTGGGAACATTTGTTTCGGATGGTCTTGGACTGAAACAACACGCTTTCTCTGTGGCGATTCCATTTGGGTAGATGGCTGCTAGGATTAGTGATTCTGGATCATTGCCATACCTTTATCAGCCCAGAATATCCCAGTCTAATAGAGAGATCAAAAGGCAGAAGTGACAGTAAAAATTAAAATAAATGTTCAGAAAGCAAAATGTGGATATATTTTTAGTCCACTTCAGAGGAACTTTTTAAAGGAAATCAAAGCAGGTTGGATTTATGTTCAGGCTGAATTCTGTGATTTTTGCATGTAGTTGTACAATATATGCTGAAGCTGTGTGGCCACAAATTTGTTGCTTTTGGTGACTGTGCTGCCTTTGTTAAAGAATGAGACTAGTCATAATAATTAATTAGTCACCTTTACAGGAATTATATGTTCAAATAAATATTTCTAAGAATGCTACATCTGCTAATAATCAAAAAATATATAGAATGCTTTCCTTAACAGTTATTATAGTGTGTTTGTAATAAGAACAGAATTTTTTTTAATGAACATACTGTGTTTTAATGTGCTTGAAAAACAAAGACATGCAACACCAATTTGTACTTGAATGTTTTTTTAAAAATTTGTGTTTGTTGGGATTTTATAGTATGCTTTCCACTAACATGGATCAGTTTTGTTCAAGCAAGATGTACAGTTTGGGGTTTCCCAAATTTTACTTCATTTTTCAGTAACAAAGCGTGTATTTTAAAAAAATCTGCAATCAAAGCATTCTTGATCTTTTCTCTTCCTATGTTTTAAAAGCAAGTGTCAATATACAGCAGCTGCTACCATACCAATATCACTCTGAATAGGACATAATTGCAAATAAAATTAAAAGCAACAAGTCATCAAAAAACTAATTTTAGATTGTAACCCTTTCCAGAGGGTGTGACATTTTAATGCCCTGGTCTTCGTCAGACAGATTCATTTGGTGATTTGTAAGATTAAATATTCCTTCGAATTCATGCCAACTGTATCCTGGGCCGCACAAAAAGCAGCGTGGCCAGCAGATTGAGGGAGGTGATTCTCGCTCTGGTGAGCACCTCTCATAGGAGAAAAGGCTGAGAGACTTGGGGCTGTTCAGTCTGGAGAAGAGTCTGAGGAGACCTTATTGTGGCCTTTCAATACTTAAAGGGGACTTGTAAGAAAGATGGGGATAAACTCTTTAGCAGGGCCTGTTGCGATAGGACAAGGAGTAATGGTTTTTAATCTAAATGAGGGTGGATTTAGACTAGGTATTAGGAGGAAATTTTTTACAATGAGGGTGGTGATACACTGGCACAGGTTGCCCAGAGAGGTAGCAGGTGCCCCATCCCTGGAAACATTCAAGGTCAGGTTGGACAGGATTCTGAGCAATCTGATCTAGTTGAAGGTGTCCCTGCTTATTGCAGGGGGATTGTGTTGCAAAATAGGGTGCATGATGTGATGTACAGGGTGGGTATGTGATGTACAGGAGGGGTACGTGATGCATAAGAATGATAGCGAATTCCACAAAGGTTAAGCAGAAAACAAAGGACTATCAGAGGCCTCAGGCAAGAATGCACCAAAGGACATGTAACAAGCACATCCTAAAGAAGTGCAGATAAACCAGCAGACATTAAGATCCTGAGAAATCCACAAACTTCTCAGTGAGTCAACTCATGGCCATGTATGGGAGGAAAGACTCAGAATTCATGGGAAGGACACTAAGAAGCACTACTTCTATAGCCACCAGAGACCATCAAGGACCCCATGGAAGACCCACAGAGACCCAGGCCGCATGCATAAATGACTATGCAAATATGATAATTAGTTCCAGAAAATAGAATAAATATGTATGAACATTCCAGGAAACTTAATGCACATGTATGTAACAGGGTTATATAAGCCTGGGGTGAGGCAACATACGGCATGAACATCAGGAGGAGCGATCCCTTGTGCATCTGGCACCGTAATAAAGAATGCCTGCTTTTTAATGCTACATTGGCGTTAAGAAGTTTTACTCCCGATTTTGGTGACAGTTGGACGAGATGACCTTTAAAGGTCCCTTCCAACCCTAACTAGTCTATGATTCTGTGATTAATTCACTTTGTTAGAGCCACTCTATCTGCAAAACGGTTGGATAAAAAAATGGTTCTGACCTAAAATTTAGATTTAAAAAAAATCAGGTTGCCAGAGGGAAAGGTCACTGTTATGAGTAAGCATTTCTGAAGCGTAACTTGAGAAGAACATTAGTGTCTTTATTACCTAGGAGTAGCAAATTTAAGAAAAAAAAAACCCACAAATAAAAGAGTCAAACTCAAGTGTTCCAGTGTGTCTGAAACCTGGAAAGGTTTATGTGAACGTGTATCTGAAAGCAGGAAAACAAATTTGCATAATGAAGTTTTAAATGAGCATCTTTATCTAAGATTACTCAGGCTACTTTCTCTGACAAGTGTGTCCTGAGGCCACTGCCTGGCTCCTGTGACCCCTCCTGAGGACCTGAGTGGCCCCCAGCTCTCCTCTTCCATTGCTGTGTGCCTCCTGGGGATTATTAGGTGCAGCCGGGATCTTTCTCACCCAGCCTGTCTGCCTGCCTCTGGGGGCTCTTCAGGATGCCCTGAACATCCCCTGTCCTCCCCAGGACCCGCATGGGCAGCCTGAACCCCTCACCCACCCCCAAGTTTCTCGTGCTATGTTTCATTTCCAGTTTGGTGCCTCTGTGTCTTCTGTAATATCCCCTGCAACATTTCTACTTCTTCCCCCTCTCCCTCCTGAGCAAACCAGGGGTTGTGAAACATGGCACTACATACCTGATTGGGAGAGAAGGCCAGGTGGCACTAATAAGCCTTAATGGCCCTGATGAACCTCACCTGGGGCCTCCCCACCCCCATGGCCCGGGAGCCCAGTTCAGCTCAGCTGAGAGGTGGCACACAGCCCTTGTCCTTGCTATGACAAGCTGAGCTGGCTCTCGTTGCTTCTGAAGAAAATGGATTGTAGTGTATGGGTAATGAATGCATAGAAGTGATAAGTGTTGGGATTTATCTTATCTGATAGACTACCTGATTTCAGTGCTCCTCAAGTTAGGCTGACTGCAGTGGAACTGATCCTGGTATCTCCAAAATCTGGAAGCTGGGAGGTGTTTTTCTACAGACTCCTAGAACGTATACTGAAAAACAGGTTAAACTTATTAGAAGATGAGAAGCAGAAGAGCAAAATCAGGCTGCTTAGGTTAAAATCTGTTTTGACCAAATATCCAGGACTATGGGAATGTATCTGAGGGTTTTTGCATTGGTTATTTAAGTAAAAAATTATGAATATGCACTGGTCTCTGTGGGAGTCTTGTATAACTGGTTATTTGATATTTTCTGTGTTTATCCTTGCTTGAGGTGGATGGAAGAGGTGAAAAACTTGTTCAACAACTTGTGAAGCTCAGTGTATTTTCTGATCCTGTATCCCCTTACCAAATATCTTGTAAGAGCAATTTGTTTTCCGGCTAGGTAATATAACAAGATCTTAAAACACACCATTAGCTATAGAATAGTTACAGGTTGGTAACATTGCGTGGTGCATACAGAATTTATATTTTCTTTCTTAGAAAGGCAACAGAATTTGTGTTTTATAGTAAAGAATTTCACTCTCATCCACCAAAATAATAGCAAGGAATTCTCTCCTCGTGCCTATACAGTTCTTTCTTCCTCCTTTGCTTGGGTTTTCTAGTCCTTTCTTTTCAGTATTAAATCCTTCGCATACTTGCCAAAATTGTATGAAAAATGTTATATGCTAAATTTTGTAGCAAATATACTTTGGAGAATAATCACCGTCAAAGCTGGCATGTAATAAACATTCTTGTCACCTTACTGCTTTGTGAAAAAGGCCGTTTCACCTCGCCTAAGAATTTGTACAGTGATGTCAGTGGACAAAGTGATTGTTTAATGTTTGCAGGTGAGACCTGTGGAATTAGCTGGAGGTCTTAGATTATTTTCCCCCAAACACTTAGGCCTATTAGAGGGTAGCAACTCCCAATATGATCATCTTTGGTTAGATTTTACTGTCTCCGTGAAAAGCTCACATATAAATGGTGCTGGATCATTGTGTGTATCTCTTTAATAATATCTAGAGTGATGTACAACTAGATGCTGTAAAGGAAGACACAGTATTTGGCAGTGTATTGTCTAATTTCTGGCTCTGTGCTCATTGAAAGGAATAAAAAAATCAGTAGGCTTTTTTGTGCAGCATGTGGAAAGTGATAGAGGCCTTGAATTGAAGCAGCAGAGGGGGACAAGACTGCTGCTCAGGGACAGAGGAAATACCTAGATATAGTCAGAGAGACACTAAATACTTGACTTCTGTCTTGGAAATCATTTGATTGTTACACAAAATTTATATGAACTACTGAAAATAAAACTCTTTTACATTAGAAATGGATATTGTTTGCTGCAGAACTGGAGTGGTAACCAAGGTCATTGAATAGAGGGGAGAGGGCTTTTCGGAACAGACCGTGCACTTCAATAACGACAGTTCAACTACTTGTCTTCAGCATAACTGCTACCCCATTTATTTTTTCACCATTCAATCTGGACTGATTGATGTCAGCAGAACTAAAGAAGATGCTGCTGCTGAAAACATTCAGAAAGAGGCACCAAAATCCTCAGAGCAAAAGATTCATGTTGGAGGTTAAATCTCGTATATGAAGATGTTGAGCTCTTCAAGAATGGAGATCTATTTTGAAAAGCCAATATCTCCCATAGTTTATGATCCTGATCTTGACTTTTCTAGGTAGTCTTTTTCTCTACTCGTTTCTGCTGTTAGTTATGGATTAAGAATCATTCTACTGCTAAAGGCAGACAAGAAATGCTCTGCAATGTGTCAACATTTTTGCAGAATCTTGAGCCTTTGAGATATTGCAGCTTTGCATCTCAGTCTTCTTTAGTGTTTTTGTGCTTAATTAAAGCAAGAAAGGGCATGAAAATGGAAGTGCAGAGCAGGCTGTGGATTACTATGATTATTTGTTTTTCCCTCTTTATCTGTGGAGCTCTTTCTTCCAAATTCAGTGTTGCTCACAGTAAAAGAAGACAGTGATTTCTTTCCTGTAAGAGCTGTAAATTTCCTTCTGAATAAATATCTTCTTAAAGTTTCTTTGAATAGCATGTCTTCCTTTAAAACTTTAACACCATTAAGTGATTCTTTATTTGCAATGTTTTGACTGTGTTTTGGGTTTGAACTTGAGTCAGTGATGTTCAAGTATTCTGGTGTGTATGGAGATTTTCCACAACACCAAAGTTTTCCCTGCACTTAGTACTTAGAAATCTTAGGGAATTTTCATTTAAAACTGAGCTCCCCACAGATTGTGACTACAACTATAGGAAACTATTCTCTAGTTCTTCTATAGTTGTTGCTGTAAATATCTTGTTGGCAGGAGTCCTTGATGAAGCATACTGTACACAAGCATCTTAAATGTTAAATAATCACTATGTGCATAGTAAGCATTTGAGTTTTGGATTCTGCGGTTCCTTTTGGATGGTTCATCCACACAAAACCTTTTCTCAATCTACTGTATGTAAATAATCTGAATTTGATCTGAATTATTTAGAATATTTTATAGTGTCCCCTGGCAAACTTGTTTCCCCTCATAGTCAGCACATATAAACATTAAGACTTTCTTAATGATTTCTGCCTGAAGGGATACATGGACACATGGCTTTGTTCCAAAATAAATGTATGTCTATTTAAATCTAAACAGAATCAGATTTAGAAGGAAGAGATAGGAAGAATAAAGTTGCCTATAACTGAAGAATATGAAAGTAATAAATTCTCATTATCTTTTTTGTTTCTTGGAATTCTCTATACCTGATTTACTGTCAAGGTTGCTGAAATACAGAGATTAAACTATATATATATGTGAGGGACCCTCTGACTTTTGTACAGAAATATTTTTAGCTCAATGTTGCTGTAACCTTTATGTGAAGGTTCCTCTGAAAATGGGCAAGTGGCAGAAAACCTGTTTCGCTCTTATTCTTAAAATTAAATCAGCTCTAAACAGAGACATAACTTCCCCCCACCCCCCCCCCCAAGTCAGTTAACTGATTTATAGCTAAGGCATAGCAACAATATTTATTTGTCACTTGGATTGTAGAAAGGTAAAATTTTTGCTGATCAAGGCAATCTCCTCTGAGTGCTTATTTCCAGGAATGTTTCTGTAGAGACAAGGCAGGCAAGACAGCTTTCTCCTCCTTCTCTACGCTTCTTAAAAGTAGTTTTCTTTATGTAATTCATTACTTCTTTTCTGAAAGCAGTAGGAGTTGTTAAATTTCAACCTTGGTCACTAAGATGCCCAGTGCTGTCTCCTAAATGTACTTCAATTACATGGAATTGTTCTGTTCAGTCCTGGTAGTTTGCTCGCCCTTAGGTGGCACAAGGAAGTGCGAATCGATCACGTTTCTTTGCCATCTATTGAGAGTAGTAGCATTTACCTCTTTACAGGAAAGGGAGAAACATGGGACACACGTAGTAATCATAAACACTTTACAAGGTATTTCCACGTTGAACACATTAAGACGGTGCCTCTAGTTGCAGTGTTGCTTTTTTGTACTCTTATAGAATTATTTTTTCAGTGTTAAGAAGGCAAATCTTCCTGTAATTGTGTATGTTGTCATGCAAAAATAATTACCATCAGTGTAATATTTGAATTCCTTCATACTGCAGCTCCCTTCCCAGAAAACCTTACTATATGTGGATTTTATTGCAGTATTATGTTAACCTACAGTTTGCACGCAGTAAAATGATGCAGAGAACAGACATTATACCACCCACAGTTCCAATGGCACATAATGAATGTTCTATTTCTCATGGGAGTAAGCGGGAGAGAGGCCAGTTGTTTTAAAGCACCAAATCCTGATCCCATTAAAACCACTGGAGTCTTGCCGTTGATTTTGTTCATTCCAAGATCTGGATTGTGAACATTGGTAACTATTCAACTATAGAACAATAGCAAAATCCTCTTCAGAATAAAAAAAAACCAAAACAAATCCAAAACAAACCACAAACTAACAAACCCACCACCCTCAACAAAACAAACAAAAAAATGCCAGCAAACCAACAACAGAAAATCCCAAACCAAACAAACAAAATCACCCCAAAACCCCCTTCAGTAATATTCTCCCATAGTAATTCTGTTTTTTAACAATATAAACATTCATCACTTCCCCACACAGATTCAGAGGTAAAAATATATGTATTCAAAAACTACCTTAACAGATCAATGATCTTGTAATTAAAGTTGGGCAGAAAACAGAACTATGCATCTCATCCTGCAAGAAAGATGTAGATATGTTTGTTTATATAGGTGAAATACTGGCTTACCTACTGAGTTAAGGAGAAGATGGTATAAAGGAACTTTATAGCCTATACAGGTGAAGATCAAAGACCCTACCTAACAAAAGGACTTGAGCTTTAAGAAAACACAAATTTAAACATATAAGCAGTTCCATAGGTAAAAAATAAGACCAAATACTTGCTTATGGTAACAAAAGTGCTTGCATATGTGTTATTGTAGTGAATTATTGTTCCCAATGCAAATATCTCTTGCAAAAATCACTTAATATCTCATTTCCCCCACTGATTTTCTGCCTCTGTTACTATTTTTCTTTTACCAATTTGCAGCAGATCTAGCTGAGCTCTGCTACTTTGGAAGTAGAAGTAGATTGTCATTGGTTGAAAGAGCTCCAAAAGTAAATGCTGAATTAATCTCATTCCATATGTCCCCTATGTGCTTTGGAAAAAGAATTCTATTAAAGATTTTAAGAAGAAAAAAAAAAAAAAAAGAAAAAAACCCACAAGAAAGATTTGAAGGTTAGTAGAATATTTCCATTCCACTGTGATGAAAAACTTAGGAGGCTGTTTTGTTTTTTTTTAACATAGAGCCGCCTTGATAGTGACTATAAAATTTTTTTTCTCATTCAAGATTGATATGCAGGATGCAGCATCAGGTCCATATTATGAATTTACCAAACACAAAATATTTTGCGAGTCAGAATGTTTCAAGAAACTTTGGTTTTCCTATTGTACAGCTGTTAGGCTGGGAGAGCCTGTTTGAAATATTTCTGTGGCTCCTAAGGTTTCTAAGACTCCTCTAACTTCTTAAGAAATCTAAGTCTTGGAAACTTCTAAAGTTGAGCTTCCAGTTTTTTTGGTCTTTTGAATTTTTCTAAGTAATTTCATTGGTTGCTTCAAAGTAAGCTTTCCTTTTCCTGGATTTTTTTTTTCTGTACCTTTCTGCTTTGTTACAAATATTTTTCTTCCAGAATGTTAATCTTCTGGAGAACAGAAATGATGACTATGCAGGCAACATGGGTGCAGTGCCTTTGGTGTAACATTATGTGTTTTGCTAATAATTATAAGCTGTTGTAAAAAAGTTTTGGATTTGTTTTGATTTTTTTGATTGGTTGTTTTTTTTAAATTTTGTGAAGCTTATCAATCTTATTACTTGCAGTTACGATATTTTGTGTAGTGTTATGAGGTGAAGAAGATAGTTACTGTTATTGCTGTATTATTGCAAAGGCTTTCTCTCTTAAGGCTGAAGATTTCATAAACAAACTGACTTGTGTTGAGTGAAAACTAGATGGAATCTTTCAATGAAAAGTTAATTCCAGCACATTAAAAGAACAAGATTCTATGTTATGCAGTTCAAAGAGACTGATTATTAAATTGTGTGTGGGGGGAGCCATTAATGTTGGAGCCTGTATTAATTGATTTGGAACAATTCAGCATAAGAAGAGGTATGTTTGCTGTAGAATATATGTAAGTGGAATTTTGCTGTAGAATACATGTAAAACATGACTTGATTATGAGAATTTGATTTTCAGATAGTTTGGTAAAGGTTATTTTCTAATATAAAATTATCTTTGTTGGCAGGATGATAACTGTTTATAGCTTTGTTTACAGACACAAGTATGCAGTTATTCCACATGTGGAATACATGTGTGGAGGAAACACATGATATTTATCCCTTTTAAACAACATAATGGTTTTGTCTCACCATAAAATTCAGAAATGGTAATAAGAATTAGCATGACTGCTTACACTCTATTTGTGGTAGGATTTCATTTAGGAGTGTTTTCTTTATCATTCAGTTGTTCTTTTGTTTTGTTTTTTTAAACCTTTGCTGATTATTCTTTTTGTGCAAAGATTAGCTAACTAGGAAACTCTAGCTGAAGAGAAATACAAGAATTCAGGGCATCATATGCATACTGGTTATGAAAATTATTCCACAGAACTAAGGTACGATGAGCAAAATATGCCTGCCTTATCTCAAATCTTAAGGCAGGCTAGTCAACAGATCAGTTTTAACACAAAATTACAGTGACCTTGTGGGTTGAATAATTCAAAAGCAGATATGGAAGGTTCTAGTATTGGCTGAAAAAATGTGGTGACTGTCAGTTAAGTTTTAAAACCTTTTCTATTTAGATGAGTAACATAGGAAAAAAGTGTGTTTTTTAATTATTAAATGAATTATTTTGGCTAAGTACTGTGATTTCTGCTTCATATGAATTGTTGAATAACTGCGTTTGAGCTCAAATGCTTAAGAAAATTAAAGGGCAATTGTGATCTCAGAAAATTCAAAGTTGTGTTGAATTCTTTTTGTCCATATTTGTTTATGTTTTCATTCTGGGACAGTCTAGCGGTGCATCTGGTTCATCTATGCATGCCATCTATGATACGATTAAATAATGTTTTTATTTAGCTCTGTGTTCCTTAACTTCTGTTGACTTTTTAGATTTACTGTTCAACTGCCATAATTTTCTGACTCTAAACATCCTTTGTGCAGATTTTCAATTTTCTTAATATGATTCAGTAACTTTGTACTTATGTTAGTCATGGCAGTCGGGTGAAGTTCGCAGTGATTGGAAAAGGGGAAACATAACCCCCGTTTTTAAGAAGGGTAAAAAGGAATACCAGGGGAACTACAGGCCAGTCAGTCTCACCTCTGTGCCCAGCAAGATCATGGAAACTATGCTAAGGCACGTGGAAAATAAGGAGGTGGTTGGTGACAGCCAGCATAGCTTCACTAAGGGCAAATCATGCCTGACAAATTTGGTGGCCTCGTATAATGGGGTTACTGCATTGGTGGATAAGGGAAGAGCAACTGATGTCATCTACCTGGACTTGAGCAAAGCATTTGAAATGTCCCGCATGACATCCTTGTCTCTGAATTGGAGAGACATGGATTTGATGGATGGACCACTTGGTGGATAAGGAATTGGTGGATGGTTGCAGTCAATGGCTTGATGTCCAAGTGGAGACCAGTGATGAGTGGTATTCCTCAGGGATCACTACTGGGATCAGCACTGTCTAAAATCTTTGTTGGCAACATGGACAGTGGGATTGAGTGCACCCTCAGCAAGTTTGCTGATGACACCAAGCTGAGTGGTGTGGTTGGCACGCTGGAGGAAGCGATGTCATCCAGAGGGACCTGGACGGGCTGGAGAGTTGGGCCTGTGTGAACCTCATGAAGTTCAACAAGGCCAAGTGTAAGGCCCTGCACCTGGGTCGGGGCAATCTCCAGCACAAATACAGGCTGGGCGGAGAATGGATTGAGAGCAATCCTGAGGAGAAGGACTTGGGGGTGCTGGTGGATGAAGAGCTCCATGCGACCTGGCAGTGTGTGCTTGCAGCCCAGAAGGCCAACCTTATCCTGGGCCATATCAAGAGAAACGTGGCCAAGGGAGGTGATTCTGCCCCTCTATTCTGTTCTCGTGAGACACGGCCTGGAGTCCTGCATTGAACTCTGGAGCCCTCAGCACAGGAAAGACATGGACCTGTTGGAGTGGGGCCCAGAGGAGGGCCACAACAAGGATCAGAGGGAGTTCAGCCTGGAAAAGAGAAGGCTCTGGGGAGGCCTTGTAGCAGCCTTCCAGTACGGGAAGGGGGCCTACAAGAAAGCTGGAGAGGGACTTTTTACAAGGGCATGTAATGATAGGACAAGGGGTAATGGCTTCAAGCTGGAAGAGGGTAGATTTAGACTAGATATAAGGAAGAAATTCTTTACTCTGAGGGTGGTGAGACACAGGCACAGGTTGCCCAGAGAAGTTGTGGCTGCCCCCTCCCTGGCAGTGTTCAAGGTCAGGTTGGATGGGGCTTTGAGCAACCTGGTCTAGTGGAAGGTGTCCCTGCCCATGGCAGGGGGGTCTGAACTAGATGATCTTTAAGGTCCCTTCCAACCCAAACCGTTCTATGACTCCATGATTCCATGTTTGGACTAATTTTCCTTTCTGCCATATGTTTAATTCATGAATTCCAGGAAATTGTTCCTTCTTATTTTGTCTTTCCTACAACTTCTTTTCATAGTATTCAGGGCGTTTTTTGTGTTCTCTTGTGTATGTTACAAACAGTTATTCTGTACTCAGTTCTGTGTCTCTTGTTACAGTTCCTTCGTTTAACTGGTTCTTGTATAACATTCAAGAGCGTGTCAGAACAGCTTTTGCTTCTGTGCACCTTTTAACCTATTTGAACATCACATTTAAAATGCAAAGAAATTCATTTTTAGACATGGTGCCTGGATACTGCATGTTTCCAGTTTATATCATCGCAGTACCCACCACTATATTGAAATAGCCTGACTTCCTTCACAAGTCAGTATGCACCAGCTTTCTCGTTCAGGTGGTCAGTAATATCTCAACTTCTTCTATCTATAGTTCTTATAGCTTTGGGATTTGCAGTCTATGATCTAGAATATCTTTCTTCCCAATAGCAGGCCTTAACTGTAGATTTATATTTAAGAACTGCCGTTGATTCTTTTTTTTCTCAGGCTCTTAATTATTTGCATTGCTGAACTACATAATGAAAATCAGAGCACTAGTGTATTTTCTATATGTGAACACTGCTTTTCATTAAGCTTTATAGAAATTTAATGCAATTTACGGACTTGCACATCCAAATTTTAATGTTATAATTTTTAACTTTCAATTTCCATACTGTACTTCAAGTACCCAGAAATTTATTCAAGGAGTAAAACTCTGCAGGATGTTCACAACATTCTTTAGCAAAAGTCTAATATAATTTGCTACCATTGTTTCCCATTTCACTTAAAAAACAAACAAACAAAATAACACCAAACGAAAAACCACAATCATTAAAAAAAACCCCAAACCTCCCAAAAGACAGAATTTACTTCCAAAGATCTTGCCATGCTTCCTTGTACAGTGTTAAACTACGCAAGTTCAATTAATGTGTTATAGTGGCTGGGCAATTTTACAGGAGTTCAAGATGTGACTGGGCAAATTCATATGAGAAAAAAATGAAAGAAAAATCTGAGCCAGGATTTGTTTGTAGAATGTAGCACTGGAGTAGTACTAATATAGTTATTCCTTGTTGTTCTGCTCTTTCTGAGGTATCCACTCTTAAATACTGGGATAAGTGGGTCTCTGGCCTCACCCAGTTTTCCTTTCCTATGTTATGTTATTGGTTCATCCTACAGCCTTTTCATCTGCAGAAGTACCGGTGGACCTGCAGCACTGCCTTGCTGCTCCAGCTGACTTGTTCTCTGTATACATATATGTTTTAATCACTTTCTCAAATACTAGTCATAGAATCATAGGATGGTTTGGGTCAGAAGGGACCTTCAAAGATCATCTAGACCAACCTCCCTGCCATGGGCAGTCACATCTTTCACTAGATCAGGTTGCTCAAAGCCCCGTCCTTCAGTTCTCTTAATTATTTTAGGCTTGATTCTCTGTTGCAATTTTTTGTCTCATTGAGAAGAAACTAGATAAAAATTCAAAAGGAAATAACTGTATTCTTTTATCTCTGGAATATTCTTCTGCTTCATCATTTTTACCACTAGTAACAATCACTCCGAAAAGGTAAATGAGGCTCCCTTGAGTGGAGGCTATTAGTCATAAGCAAACGTCAGCAGATTTTATGAACTGTACTAGTTGATTAACTTCTGAACCATTTCCCAGGCTTTTGAGGCTTTTATCAAGCCAGTCATGTTTGGCAGAAGATTAGAAGGTGTTTTAAAAGATGCAGGGCTTAAAAGAAGAGAAGTTTCAAGATCAATGTAATCCCACTGAGCTCTGTGCTGTTAAACCAAATTCATGGTGCACATTTGGATGTTAGTACTCAATGTTGGATGTTAGCTCCTAAAAAGAGATTCACAACATAGTTCGTGATGTTATGATATATTATTTTTTGCTGTACAATGTAAAGGAAGTGCAGGACATACCCTTTGAACACACCTGCAGTGTGAACAGGCAGATAAACAAAGTGGCATGGAACACAGAAGTAGTAATTTTAATCTTTAAACTCAAATTGGTAAATGCTACTTCAGGATTTTTAGCTGGTGCGGGAAAAAGATGTAGAATCTGAGGCTTACAGACTATATCTTCACAGGTATTTTTGGTTTTTTGCTTATGAATATTTAGACTTTGTCACTTCAGGTGCTTCCTATATGTCTATACCAATATTTGGAGAGAGCAATGAACTACTAGTAGAGCTGGTGCATACTTAGTGATGAAAGGTGTGTGGCTGATCACACGATGCTACAATAGTAAAGCAATCATGTTGAGAAGTGTGCTGCCTTGCTGGACTATTATGGTAACAATGTTGTATATGAGCATTTGCATTTGTAGAACAGCCTCGGATAGAAACTTTAAACAAAGCAGCATTGAAATGTTACCAAGACTGGACAACTACCTCTTATAAGCACTATTTTTTTGATTTCTTAACCACAGGAATAGAATGATAACCAGAGGCTTCCCCCCAGTTATGCTGGATATTTTTCTTCCAGGCACAGACATTACTTTGTGAAGAATATATTTTAAATTCCCAACAGGTTTTCGTTGTTTTATTTTGCTTTTCAGAAAGGTAAACTGTTCTTTTTCTCTAATACTGAATTGATAGGTTGTTCTTAGAATAAAATTCTATAATTCTATAATCGTTCTTTTGCAACTTCCTTTTCTAGGCCGCATAACTTTTTGATCCTTTCTGTTTGTACACCAGAAACTGATAAAAGTTATTTAACATACAGTCTAGAGTTAATGCTTCCTTCTTACAGAAACAAACAAGGGGCACTAGCATCATTTGTGTGGTTACATTTTAGTGCAAGCTAAAGATATAAGGAATACTGGTCAACTGCAATTTTTTTATGACCAATTATTATCATCAGTAACGTAATAAGACTGTGTGAGTAAAGCTTTCTCCTTTAGAGCTGATTTTAAAAAAAAATCTGGTGTGTCACAGAAAACGTATTGCTCAGAGTAAATTATCTGGATGAACACATGTGGACAACATGAGAATCAAATCACTCATTTTCTAAGCAGCTAATGCGAATAAACTAATTATAGAGCTTCTAGACCATTTAGAATATTTTCATTGCTTTTTATTTTGTGGTACACTTCTACTTTCAGATTTCACTTGCAGCTGTCAGGATCAAAACAAAGCTAGAGGCTTATCTTAAGATTTTTTTTTTTTCGTCTTGCAATTGGAAAGACTAAGAAATCTCTTGGGTCCTATTCTTGTCAAGAGTCAAGGCCTTTTGTATAGAAAATTTGAAGTAAGGATCTGAAGCATTGTATACTCTTTCTATGACTAGAACATCCAGACTAAATTCACCAGTGAATCAAAAAGTCATAAGGAATGTGAAACTGTCTGGTATTTCTTCCTGTGTGGGTTGAGGTCAGCAGACCACTCCTAACACTTCGTGGTAAAACTTGCAAGATTTTTCACACCAGATCATTCTTGTGATCTGTTATGTCTGCAGATCAGAAACGTAGTAAAGTCTCAAAAGAAATAAGAGTATACTAAGGTTTTTCAAGGTAATTCATACTTCTTTACAAATGAAAGTATTCTGACAACAGTCAAGCTAAACAAGTAGCATGGACTCAGATAATACACAAGGATATACTCAGATTTGCTAGAATTCACAAAATCGTATAAATAGACTAAATAACTGACTAGTACTGCATTCCAGTGCGCTTTTAATTGTGTAGGTCCTTATACACACATTTATATACTTCAATTTTTTTGTTAATCTTGCTCACACTACCTAAAATTCTCTCTGAAGTCTAAGTGACTTTTGACGTGAAAACCAGGAGTTTCTTAGTAATATAGAGCAACATAAGTAGTGTTGAGGGTAGCAAATGAAAGGCTGTATTTGAAAGTGGAGTGGACTAGAAGTAGGCAGGAAGCTGCTGACCTGCTTTGGATTGGGCCAGTGTTAGCAGCAGCTTAAGGCCTCTGGTTTTACCAGCCACGCAAAAGATAGCGCCTTCAGCATGCTCTTACCCACTGACGATGCAGTGACACACTGGTTTGGTTCAGGGAGAAAGTAATTTTCTGCAGCATTTTCTCATTCATCTTTATCTGAATGCTAAATTGATGAAATCCAAGGACTAGTGGTAGCAGATCTTGGGGGGCCGCAAACCACACACATAAATGGAGGAGTAACTCTTCTGTCTTTGCAATTAGTGAATTAGTTTTTGCTATATACAAAGTAGCTTGGGGATAGGAGACATGGCATCTATTAGGTATTTAAGTCTTACCTTTCCAGAGGCAGAAAACAGCTCCAAGGTATGTGTCTGCTACTCTTTTATTTCCTAATAAATAGGCTTTAAACGTAGGTTTATATTAGCTGTGCTGATATAGAAAGGCAGCTTGTTTTTTTTGTTGCTTATTTGGCCAAGTAGGAAGACACAAGTAGTACAGACACCATCTTTCCCCAAATGTATGAATGTGTAAGACTAGGTACCTAATCATAAATTGACGGAGAGGGCTAGAAAGAAGCAGCACCATCTACTGACTAAAACATATCATTACCAATCCAGATCAGACTGGAAATTCCTATATAATCTGTGTGTTCTAGTCATGTGAATGTAATTACCTGACCTCCCTGGTTTATAAGCAAACTAAAGGACAGCAATAATAGCTTTGATTATGGGTTCTTCTTAAATAATATATTTTCCTTTTTTTTTTTTCTTTTAAGTTACCTTCTTTTGATTTGATACAGATTTAACAGCTGATCTAGTCAACTTCCTGCCAATTCAGTTGATGGTAAGGACTTTTAAATAGCTACGTGTTAATGTTATATGTAGCTTCTGGGTTAGTGACATTGCTTGAGGGATAGAAAGCTGCTGTAGTATTTTACATAAATAAGTAAGGTGTTAGGGTGACAGGTAGAAACCTGAAGTTTGAGATCCTCGAAGGTATTTATGCATCTAATGAATATATTGGACATAGGAATTAGATACTTTTGGGGAATTGGCCTTGCACAGGGGAAGTTGTCTTTGGCTTTAATGGAGGGCTTCAGCAATAAGGAGAACAGATATGGCTCAGTGCTATCTGTTCCAAGCCTGTCATGATTAGCCAATAAAGCTGAATTGTGTAATCTGTGAGAATAGGTTGTCTCCTGTGGAAAGCTTTATTCTTTTGTGCATGCACAAACGCAAGTTGACTCTTGTTGAAAAAATTTTGAAGGAAGTTTCTCTTTAAGGCATTTTACAGTTGTAGTATTTGGTTCTATAGCCCATTGCTACAAGATGTTTACCACAGGACAAAGTCCTGTTGTGATAATTTGGAATTTTCCACTAATGGTGGTAAAAATTTCCAGATCCAGGAAGGCAGTAAGGATAAGACTGATTGATGGTAAACATCTCATCTAGAATACATGCATATTATACTTTAGTCTGAAAACTGACTGAAAAAAAATTTGGCAAAAATAGTTCTAGGTATTTTTTACAACTTACAAATTACTTAGAACTTTTATCATCTGTTACAGGTCTTCTGACCTTCTTTTTGAAGGTCATGTGAAAAAGACACAAAACAATGCGTTCTGCTTGATGCTCAATTTATATACTTTAGAAATATAAAAGAATGAATGAATTATGTTGTTGTTTGATGTGGACGTGAAAATTTTTAGTAAGTCTCACAAATCAATTGAATTTAATCATAAACTGTAATTCTGATTTTTTTTAAATCCAAGTTGTTTTATCTGCCCCTTAGAAATGTATCATAACCATTAACTGATATTTTTAAAACAGCTCCAGATCTGAAGGCAAAGGATGAAAATGGTAGTCAAGCTATTTGAAAGCAAGACGAGTTATAAGTGGGAATTTAAAATCGTGAGATTATTAATGTCTTGCAGTTTTAATCTGGAATGTTAGTATGATAGACTTCTTAAAATATTCCATTTTCAAATACTGTACCTGAATTGTAATTCAGCTTTCAATATTTTATGGACAGATTTGTTGAGATGGTTCCCATTGAGTTGTTTAATTATCTGATTGCATGGATACAATGTGTTAAGACATCAAAGTGGGAAAATCGTCAAGTGCGAGTAACAGACTCCTGGTTGTTACATCACTAATATATTTCTATGTACAGTGGGTTCCTTTCCTTTTTGTGTAATAGATAACTGTTTATCTCTGTTAAACAGAAAGTTTGAGCCTCTGGAGACTGTCAGGTTCTGGCACACAGTTCTCTAGCCTGAAATAAAGACTTGCTTTGGAAGCATTGAAATCCTCAAACTGTCTCAGTAATGGGTTTCATTTCTTTCAACAAATTTGAGGCTGGTAGAAATATCTCCACTTTACAATGTAGCCAACATCTTAAAATTTGAGAATGGTTTTTGTGTTCTGCCAGGTCCTAACTGACTAACCTGGAGAGGCTCCAGACAGGTAGTATTTCTCTCTTCTCCTCCCTGCCAGCCCCCCCCCTTTTAAATTTGAAAAAAGAAAAATATTAAAACTGAAGTCTGAAATCAGATGAAGATCAGATTAAATGAAGTCATTTAGGTCAAATAATGGTAGATATGGCTAGAAGGCTGAGGAAAAAAGTGGTAACAAGTTGTTATCTGTGATATGCCTAAAAATCTTTGTGCTGTGATTGAAATAGAAATAAGTAAATATTTAATCAGAAGAGAGAGTGTGTGTGTGTGTGTGTGACTTGCTGGTACATGCTTAAATGTTGTTGGTTTCGTACTTCAATAATATTTTTCTATTCCAGTTCCTCAATTCACAATGTCAGTTTTTGTAAATCAGTCTTAGGGAAGTATGAAATTTATTCCTGTCCTGAATGTCTTAATCAGAATGTATGGATTTTCAGTACTTTCTGGACAAGCTTTAATTATCCCTGAAGAAACCTTAATGATGAAGATCATCTCCCCCACACTGGGGCAGGAGGAACTATTTCGGTGCTTCTTAAACCTCTTGGAAACTGCAGGCACTAGCACTAATTGTTTATAAAATATCTTCTGTAACATTTGCCTAAAAACACAGATGAAGACTACCTGCTGCATCTTACAGCACAAATTATTAGCTAAGATTACATTGTGTTATGCCTCTAAATTTATGGAGGTCTAGTTGCTGAAACTTTTGTTTAGTCTGAGTAATTTTTTTCATTAAAAGTTGTTTTGAGGGTCTGTGGGGGTGTTTTTGGTTGTTTTAAATGCAATTAGAATTAGCATATATCTCTAAAGCTGTAAAATCCTCAAGGAACTGAATTTTCAAGCAATTAGAAATTCTTTGATTGTGTTCAGTTTTTGGCTTTTAATCACAGAAGTGTAAACAAAACCCAGCATTTGAATGCTTTAGGAACACTTGTGATCTAGAGTGATACTTTGTCTCTAAAATAAGTTATTTGCAAACCCAAATAGTGGAAGTTGAAATCCAAACATTTTCCTTTGTTTCTTTGCTCCTTATACTTTCCTGTTACAGTGCTTAATAGATTCAGACATTCCTCAAGCTGCAGCCTAGGCTTTGCTGAAAGCATTGGGAGATTTAACAAACTTTTCAACAGACCAGACTTCTGCTTTTAGTATGTGAATAAGTTGCTGCTTAATTCTTGTGTTTTACTGTTTTGATAGAACAATTAAGGAAAAATTGCTTAATCACCTCCTGAATAAATGCCCTTACTAGGAATTGGGAAAGTCAGAGAAGTTACATTCTAAACCAGTAGTCAATTTATGCTAAATACTGAATCATGCAATCACTGTAGGAGTTTGTGTTCTTCCTTGTTCACTAATTGAAAGAAGAATAGTTAGAAGTTAAACATAATTAAAACAGTACTTGTCTCTTGTTATTTCAGTATTACTTTGACAATCAAAGTAGAAGTGATATGATCAATGACATAAAGAAATCTTGAAATCTTTAAGTAACAACCCCCCAAAAATATTTTCCCGGAGAATTTTCTCTAAAAGTAGCAGAACATTGAAGTAAGCAATTATAACTGGTTTAAATACCTGGCACCTGTATACTTCATTGAGATGTGCATGGGACATACTGCAGATTCAGGAAGAGGTGACTACTTTTGTGTAGATTGAACTAAACCACTTGTTCTGATGTTTACTGATTGATGTAACTAGCAGGCTGTGGAATACAAATTTCCAAAAACTGGAAGTGATTGTCACGTAGAATATTTACTAGCCGTAAGAAATTACTTAATTCATATAATATCATTAATCATTAATAGCTGTTATGGCAACACAGCAGTGAAGATCATTCACTGTGAATACGCTATGACCACTTCAGTGAGTAAGAACTTGTAGAGGTGCACGAGTCTTCCAATAGCAGACACAGTCCCTCATTTTAAAGTGAGACCTGCCATGTTGTTGAAAATATGTATTTTAATTTTAAAATCCCACTGTCTTTACACCTTTATTCCTTTCCTGACATTTCAGTCTGGGAAGAGATTTATCTGAACAGAACCTACAGAATTTAGTGTTTTCCCAGTACCAGTGCAGGATCTCATTTCTCCAGCTTAAGCTATGTGGTCTCCGGCTCTATGAACTGAGCTCTAATTGCCCTAGGATCAATTGAAGAATCCTGTTCCACCACGTCAAACATTGTGGACAAGGACAACATTTGGAGTGGAGTCAGACTGCATTTATGTCTAAGTATTTCAGACAAATGTATTACAAGAAAAAAGGATTATAGATAAATGGTGTTTTGAGAGAATATAACTCAGTGGGACAAATAAATCTGATAAAATGTTGCTGTAACTCAGCTGATCTTTGCAGCATAGGTGAATATATATAACGTTGTTAACTTTCTTTCAAACACACAAGATACTTCAGTTAGTTTATCTGTCTTCCACTTTCAAAAGTGCTTTTTTATGTGATACTTGGTTGATGTTTTGAGTCCTTGGGTCTGTAATCCCAGTTTCTATTTAATGTACCTATGTATAAAGCAGGGACAGTATGTACTATGAGCAAAAATTGGAAATCAATACAGCCTAGCATTACTCAACATTATAGCTTGTATTAAACCTTTGGTCTGGGTTTGTTTGAAGCCAGATAGCTTATTATACCATTATCCATTCAGATTTTTAACAGTGTTCTCTGTATTTCTGTTGCAGGAGCAGTTTCTTTCAAATATTAATCTCATTTCTAAAAATTTCTGTGAAATACTAGATATGAATAACTGACACAGAATAGGTGTTGCCATGACTTTCCTTGTCAACTGAAGCACATAAAAATTTGGAATGAACACCGTAGAACTGCAAAATTCCCAGTGCGACAGAGTGTCTCTTTTGTATTAAGGCAATTTTGGAGGGGGAGCAAGCAATGATAAAGATTTTAAAAATTACTGTTTTCATTAGTGTCTCTGGAATAACTGTCATCGACCCCAGTAGGAGTAAGAGTGGGCTCTGAAGCTGGAGCAAGCTGGTCTAAAGACTGTACTTTAAAAACTGAATAACTGTTGCTTTTTCCTGACTATTTCTGCATTGCCTGCCTGCAATTGAAAGTACAAATGCTAAAATACTGTGCTGTGAAAGGAGTTAATCTTGTAGGTATTATGGTCCTGAACAAAAACTAGAATTATTTAAAAGCATATTCACACAAATGGTATGGTTAATTTTCAGACTGCAGGGTCAGACGAGCTAGAGAAGTTCTCTTTATTTTATCTCATTCTTTCTCTCCCTTGGCGTCCTTCCATAATGTCACCTATCTGCTTAATACTTTTTATATTCATAATCTGAATGAGCCGAGTAATGCTCTTCTCTGTCATCTCTGAGCACAGATATCCTTAAACACCATGCTGCTACTACCATTTAACTGGACAGATTTCTGTGCTGGATGAATAGATGCAAAGCGATTCCTAGTTCTCCCTTTCGTGATAAACAGGATCAGACCAAAGTAAAAATACTATGGTGATAATCTGACAATTGAATATTTTTGCCTTTGATTTAAATGTTGATGCATATAGTTAATACTCGTTGTTGAAGTGGGTTATGATTGTCAAAGTATATTTGGTCAAGAAAAAAATAAATCACATTGTTCTCATAGTATCATAAAACTACAAATTCTGACATTGAGAATAAATGTAATTAAAAGTAATAATAAAAATGCAAGACAGTATTATTATAGTTAGAACACCTCATTTATTTAAAATTATGCCCACAATCTTTTGTGGAAATACTTTCTTCAGAGACAAATATAAAATAAAATTATCATAAAGTATTTCTAAACTGCTGCATATAAACTAGCTTCTTAATATTATCCCATTCTACTGTTGAAAGAATTAGAATACAAAGAATTCGAAGTGACTTATCCATGCTTAAACTGATAACTTGGAAAAGGCTGATGTTGGGTTCTGGGCAGGGGCTTAAAATGCCTTTACATAGTCTAAGCAAATATACAGGCATTATGGGCAATCACTTTGCAAAGTTAGTAATTTATGTAATATTGATCACCTTCATCTGGTCATATTGAAGATTAGATCAAAGGTTAATTCTGGTGCCGTGAAATTTAAGTGCTGCCTCAAATCTTTTGTTTCTCACATTGAGCACGAGCTCCAACAGTGAGAGAAAATCCCGTCAGGACAGCCAATAACCTGACTTCCCTGAGTACTCCTTTGAATTGCAGAACTAAAATTTGATTCCCTGTCCAAAAAGAGATCATGGACTTAAGCCTGTTGTATCTTCTTAGGAGACTGTAATGAGGTGAATTCTGGAGCTGAAACAATTTCTAAATGAAGTTTTATGAAACCTGTTTTTTCTTGCCAGGGGGGAAGTATGGTGGTAGGAAATGAATATGATGGTTACTTTCTCTAAAGTGACTACCTGACCGAGGCACTTGGCATCCAAAACTCAATGAAGGCTCGGGGTGTTAACATCAAGATTTCATTACTACTCTACACAGTGTTACTTTAAGGATCTTCCAACTTTCTCTGGAAATACAATGCTGTAGGAGGATTTCTGAAAAAGTGAAAGGAACTGAATGTAAAATGCACAGATTTTGTGTGTTTTCATATGGAGCACATCCTTATAGTCAATATACAAGTATGAATACTTTCTTCAATTTTAAAAACAATTTGTGTTACCGGTAAAGCATCTTGGTGGAGACAATTTGTACCCACCTTAATACTCTTTTGTAAAACCATTGTGTAATAAAGATTCATAGGAATACAAAAAAAACATATTGTGCTGTTAGTCAGCTGATAGTAATCCACCCTCCCCAGACTGGACTCTTTTAACTATGGTAAGTTCCTATGCATGCACCATCCAGTTAGGACGCTGTTGCCATACACACTGAATGTTAAACAGAAAACTGAGATATTCCTAGTATCAAATAATTTTGCAAAGCTTGGGGCATACGTATTCCAGGTTGCTTGAAAGGGAGACAAATGCCAGCTTTTTTGAGTAGGAACTTCCCTGCGTTAATTCCTTATGGAATTGTACTCTTTTAAGGATCTGTTGTGATCTTAAGGTTGTTTACTATTCTGTGCTGTTTCTCATAACTAGACATCTTCAATAAAGGAAACTTAAGCATCTGGTGGGTGGGTGGCATTGAGGATTTTAAGGTTCTGTGTATTTTGGGCACAGAAGTTACCTTGTGGATTTAGCACTGGTTTTGTGTAGGAGCCTAAAGTGAGAGAGCCCATAAATAACATACAAAGTTGTGTATTACAACAGAAGGATGAAAAGTTATGCCTTCAGTTAGTATTCATCATTATTCTGTTTATAAAATGAGACCATGAGCTGTCTAAAAATGTGCAATCATTAAACTGGAGATTATCTCACAAATACATATGCATTATTTCTTCTTAGCTATCACCTAATTTACACCTTCCAAAGGACATATTTAGGGTTTTTTTTTTTTAAAAAAAGTATGATGATAGAGGGTAGACTTTTTTGAATGAACAGATAAGACTCCTTTTAATCTAATGAGAGTTATTACTTCCACTCAGATTAGAGATGTTTGGGTCTAGTTCAGCTTTCTCTGGTTAGTCAGTCATTGCTTCCTGCTGAAGAACTTGTCAGACCGTTTAATACGGTCTGCCTTGATAACGCTCTCTTTCAGGTGCCATGGTCATCATAACTCTCTTAAGCTTTGACTAATGCCTTGTAATACTGTCTGTATTCTTAAACCATGCCTTACAAGAGTAACTATGCTTGAACAGACCAGTCACTGCTCTCTCATTAGGTGGCAGACCCAGAAACTCCTGCATTCAGCTAACTCTGCCATGCTGTGCAATGGGACAGTTAACTTGCTGATTTGTTTTTGAGTGTCCATCTGAATATTCCGATGTGTTTCAGTCCATCACAAAGACAAGCAGAGACACCAACCATTTTTGCAAAACCAGAAAGGAGATGCCTTTAGCTGAAGTGATGGACAGCACTGAGCCCACATTTTAGTTTTCCAAGTTACCTTCGCTAAGCACAAAGGAGACTTAAAATACTGACGAAATTCCTTCTTATCTAGCTATGTACAATACTTTCCATAATTCAGTATAAATAGTTTTATTAGTGTCTCTTGCACATTGTTTTTGGAACAAAAATATCTTGTTCTTTCCAAAATTCTGTTGACTTGCTGTTTCTACAACATTCAGTGTTGTTTTTCACATTCAGTATACATTAACCATTCAGTGTGCATTTCAAGTTCTCTTTGCAATAAGACTAATCTTTTTAAGAACTAATTTATGTAATGTAGCATTTGCCTACTATTACAAGCCGAAATAAAGCTTCATCCACATTTGGCAGAACATGTGTTTCGTGAGAAGGACAATGGCAAAAACCTAAAGAAATTTAAACACCTAAACAAGAAGTAAAACAAAGAAACACAATTCATTAATAAAAAACCACTTGGGGCACCAGTTAGTCGAATTCTCTGCTGCTTTAGACAATTGTAATCCCAGAGGAAGCTTTCATTGGCAGCATTTCAGGGGAAGGCTCATATTTTTGTGAGGAGGAAGTTCTCGTGAAAAATATCCTTAATTAGGTCAGGACTGGCTGTGTTTTATTTAACACAGACTACCAATGTCTTTTTACATTTTTATTATTGTCAATCTGTTTATTCCAATTGGTTGCATGAAATTTAGAAGAATGCTGATAATATAAAAGAAGTGATGATCTGGAGAACGGTCTGTTATTCCACTAGCTCTACTGAATCAGAGGTTTTATTTTGCCCTTTAGCTTTCATCTTTTCTGAAATTGTTTATTTTGCTTAGCTGTGAGAACAGTTAGTAACATAAGCTATTTTTTGTAGATCAAAAATATGTAATTCTGCAACAGTTGAAACATCAGAATCTTATAAAAAGTGAAGATGGAATTTCTGCTGGGCTTACTTTGATTCCCAAGACCTATGTCTGCAAACCACTTCAAGTATAATTCTGTGTTTGCAAATATAGATGCTTATCACTTTGCAAGTAAAAGGTTTTAAGTCTTCTTCCAGAAAGTAAGGAGTAATCAAAATCCAGGAAATTTTAGCCAGAGCAACAGGATGTCTGCCCTTTAAAGGGGGAGCAGTGGTGTTTTGTAGCTGCTGTGTAAATGCTTTAGCAGATCATTCCTTAGCTTCCACTTCTCCACAAAGCCAAACTCCTAAACACAGTTCCTTAAAACGTCTCCAAGCATGCTTTGCTTCATACAGATTGACTGCCTTTGTGGAGATGAGTTAAACTGACAACAGGGTTATTTTACCTTGCTTCCATTGCCAAAAAAGCTTCATGGTCAAACAACCAAAAGGCTTATAAAAGAGCCTTAAAATCAGTCTTTAAGTTATAAGAATGGAATGAGGTACCCTATATTCATATGAAGACAGTTGGCCATAGTCCTAGGAACCTTCTCTTGTTGCAGAACTTCTCACCCCTGGGACATGTCCCAGGCAGACTTCTGGCACTCCTAAAGTCACTGTTTCTCCATACTTTTTGGATTATTTTATTTTTAATCTATTCTTTCTCTGAGGTGTGCAGCAGCCTTGAGACCACAATGATCTTAAAATTATCACAAAGTGACACAAGTGCTCACTCTTTTCTGAGGGACTTTTATCTCTGTACCTCTAATCCCTAGAGCTGGATCTTGTATTCCTTTTGTTTCTTTTTGGAGCCAGATGGGTTTTTGTTACACCAGTGTCTTCCTTTATTTTGTATCTAACTGCCCAAAAAGACCACTGGAAACACACAGATACTGCAAATGAGTCCTGGAACTAAGTATTCAGGGCTACTGTATTTGTCTGTTAGTTTGTTTTAATTGCCTTTTTATTGGTTCCTCCTCTGTTCAATCTACACTTTATTTGGCATTGGCAAAGAGATCGTAGATCGGTTATAAATATGTTCCATCAGGCTCTTGACCTCTGCTTACCAGCTTTCTTCGGAAATAACATGAGACTTTAAGAGAGTCTCATAGAAACAAGTTACTGCTTAGGGAATGTGTTTGCTCAACTCCTTAAGGTTTCTATTTTTTTCTAGGGCATTCTCTAGTGTTATTGAATTTTAAATGGTTAATTTGCACCTGCAGTGGTACTATCGTTTGTTAATTAGCACATTATGTGTTGGTAAAATCATGCAGCCTGTGACATTTATTTCTGTCTTCAGGAAAAAAAATTAAATTATGAAAGAAAAATACTCAAACTATTTCTAAATGCTGAATTTACTAATTTGTTGGTAATTAAATGAACACTTAAACACTAATGACCAGCTATTCTGATGTCCTGCACTTGCTATAGTAAATGCTGATGTCTTTATGAATCAAATGTAAAAATCTGTTGTATATTTTCACAAAACTGTTAAGACTTCGCGAGTGTAAGAGTGCGTAATCTGTGTCAGATTACAGGAAGAAAACACTGAGAAAGGAGATTAGAAAAAAACACCACCACAGCTAGGTTCTTAATTCATTCAGGAGATCCTACTGATGTATTTGCAGCTCGTCTCATCCTGTTATCCTGTTACCTTTGACAACAGTGCTTCTGTGGACATGTGGACAGTCTGCGTAAGAATTTGCTTTCGCCTTTTTATTTTTTTTCTTTTCTCAGGTTCTGTCTCCTTAAGTATCATCTGTAATTGAGCTTTGAAAAGCTGTAACTCTTTTTAAATTGAGTTTTAAAGGTACTTTTGAACCCCAGTTCACCTACAGCCATGAACTCCAAGTACACATATGAGTTTGTTACACTTAATTCACAGTTGCATATTTTTGATTGGCTTTTCCTCTAGAAATGATTAAATTCTGATTTTCTCTGATTCTGGAAAAATCTACTTGTATTTGTCTTTTCCTCAGTATGTTTCAATAGTTGTAATTCAGCAGCCTATTTTCTAAGTTTCCTATGTGCCCTCACACATTGCATAAATTAACTAAATTGCAAGGACTTGTATGTGATCATAAATTCTTGCAATCAGTACAGCAAAGGAATATTTTAAGAGATTTCCACTTCAGGCTGCAATTTTATGTCTAATTTTCTTACAGAAAAGCATTTCTAACTGACCCATTTTGTCTCCAGCTGTCCCCTGTGATATGATACCTAGCTTTAAAAAATACCTCATGAATGATGTCTTTGAAAGAAGATTTTTCTAAATGATCTACAATCATTCTTTAAAGATGTCATCCCTCATCAAATATTATTCACATTTTCCCTGTGCACCATATATTTCTGCTTCAATAACCTGTCATCTTTTTAAAGACAGCTTTCCTGTTACAGTGGGAGAATACACAAGATGCAGGAGTGTCGTTGTACTTTCAATTAAGGTAGAACAGACCAAATCAAACAAATCACAGGTCCTTTTATCAATCTTTTAATTTCTCAAAATGTATGAAGAAGCTCAAACAAAGGTATCGAATTTGCACAGTACATGTGGCTCTGACCCTTGGGGAAGAGTGGCTGGGAAGCTGCCTGGTGGAAAAGGACCTGGGGATTTTTGTTCACAGCCAGCTGACTAACAGCTGGCAGTGTGCCCAGGTGGCCAAGAAGGCCAATGGCATCCTGTCTTGTATCAGGAATAAAGTGACCAGCAGGAGTAAGGGAGTGATTGTCCCCCTGTACTCAGCACTGGTGAGGCCGCACCTCGAGTACTGTGTTCAGTTTTGGGCCCTTCACTACAAGAAAGACATTGAGATGCTGGAGGGTGTCCAGAGAAGGGCAACGAAGCTGTTGAAGGGCCTGGAGGCCTATGAGGAGCAGCTGAAGGAACTGTGGTTGCTTAGTCTGGAGAAGAGGAGGCTGAGGGGAGACCTTATCACTCTCCACAACTATCTGAGAGGAGGCTGTGGTGAGGTGGGTGTTGGTCTCTTTTTCCCAAGCAACAGTATGAGAGGAAATGGTTTCAAGTTGTGCCGGGGAGGTTTAGACTGGATATGAGGAAAAACTCCTTCCCTGCTTGACCACTCTTTCAGTAAAGTGGTGGAGTCACCATCCCTGGAGGTATTTAAAAGATGTATAGGCATGGTGCTTAGGGATATGGTTTAGTGGTGGACTTGGCAGTGTTAGGTTTACAGTCGGTCATGATGACCTTTGAGGTCTTTTCCAACATAAACGACTTTATGATTCCATGACCCTTCATCTGAAACCTGAAGGAAGTACATCTGAGTGTCTGGGAAGTTAAGTCAGAAAGCATTTTGACTCCCAAAAGGTTACTTTTTTCTTCAGAGTTTTTTCCAGCTCCGTGTCTTAGTGCTTTTACTGGGAATCAGTTATGGATAGACTCCATATATGATGATGCTTGTCCTGTAACGAAATGTCCAGGTAGTGAAAAAAAATCTTCAAGTAAGAAGATCAGAGATTTATTTTTCTCTCAATTTCAGTGAGATCAGGCTGCAGCCTTTTTAAAAAATATGCTGCTTCCAAAGCTGCAAGTTTAAGTCACATTTTATGTCATTACCTTTATGTACACACTACAAAAATGTCTTGCGTTTTTTTTAGATAGTTTCAAATTTTAAATAATTCTGAGAACAAGATAAAAAATATTTTCTTTTCCAAATGCTGTAGGGTTTTCAAAAGCTCTTGCCTGTCTGTTCAGAATTTATGATCTTAAACAAGATTACATGTACTTTTTCCTTATCGAACAGTAGAAGGTAATAATATAGTGCTAAGATCATTGGGATTTAGTTAGTGACAAATCAAAAGGTACTTCTGTCCATGTCATTACACACCTTAATGCTTTTAAAAATATCTGTTGAAAGTTATATGGCCTACCCAGTGCATTCTTTGCTATAAAGTTTCATAGGATTATTCCAATTATTAAATCACAGTCATAAAGAGCGCATTTGTCAATAGTTGTATTCTGATTAATTTTTTATAAATGGAGTCCACTGTGGAACAATGTGAGTAGTAACATGCTGTATTTCACTAAGTGAAAGAACATAAAGTTTCTTATCACAAAATACTAAAACTTCACTTTACAACTTCTAGATTAAAGTCTCAAGTCATTAATAGTGTACTTAAGAAGCAGAGGATAATTATGAGTTCTTAATGATGGATCTAACAAATTTAGGTGGACATAAAATAGGAATAGAGATGCATTTATGTACCTCTATATACTGTAAAAAGATAACTAATTAAACTCTGCAGTGTGAAAATTACTTTTTTTCACACGTTTTACTAAAAAATCGTTATCTGTAGATGTACTTACTCTCTATAGTAATATCACAGTTTGTTGAACCTTCAAGTTCAAAAAGGGAAGTTCAGAATTTTCAAGGCCTTCATTCAAATAATTTGGGTGTGTGTTATTTTAGGAAGTTTATTTCAGTACAAATTCACTTGACTTGTAATTTTGGATCAGATTCCTAACAATTATAAAGACTTTGAAGTGCAATCGCTACAATAACTGCTTTAGCCCCATTTCCATTAAGTTTGTTCTGACTAAAATTCTAAAATGAGCAAATTGATCAGAACGTCTGTTATTTCTAATCCTACTGTAGTCATGCTGAAAACATTCAGGTGGATCTGTTTCTTGGGAGGGGAAGTCTGTTGTATGCTGAAGGTTTTAAAAATATTGGAGTGCATTAATAATGTCATACCATTTGTAATGAAAGAAACGGTCTGTTGTTGTACAGGTCTCTTAAACAGAATGAGGTATAAAAATTAATAATTAGTATTTTCCACTGAGGGTACTTTTCAAAAGTTACTTCACAGTACTCTTACACAGATCATCTTCATAATTACCAAGTAATTTTTTCAATAAAAATTGGTATATTCTGGTTTTGATCAACAGTGGTCCAAGAATAATCTATTCAGTTAAAACGCTTCTGACCTGTTCAGATTGCTTTGAAAGTGATAACATCGGTTGAAAGATAAGTTGCAAGTGAGGCTGGATTTAAAACTGAACAGCATTTCTGAGACTTGGGTACAGGAAAACACTGTTTTTTTCAGTCTGATACAACTTTATATGGAGGCATGTTTATCTATTTGCATATGTGCACACCTGTGTTCATATTATCTTCTGTAATTTATAAACAAAATATATAGAATGCAATTACAATAGATCATGCTTATGCAAATAGTATGCACTCTATTAGAATGGTAAGACATGATCAACATCTGGATGTTCTTTTATATTCACCCATAATACAATTTCTGTACAGTACAAGTTTTTCATGACTGGAATTGGATTTTTGTCCATTTTTATAAAAGTTTGTGCTGGGTCAACTGAAATAAAAATATTTTGGACTGCTGAGCTTGTTCTGATAAGCTCAGTTCCACAATTTAATTACTTCATATCCTTACCTGTGAGAGTAATGGATTACTTAGTTCTCTTAGAGCCCTTCATCATAACTTTATTTTGAAACTGTTTTCCTGTAAGAAACCCTTGACTTAAAACAGAAAAAATGGAAGAAAAAGGATATTTTCATTTGTTTATAAGGAATAATACAATGCTTATGAGATGTATCACTGACATCATATAAAAGAGTTTAGAAGTAAATTGAAACAGAATACTTTGAAAAATAAACAGCAAATGAAACAAAATATTGGACTGTTCCTAAATCAGAATTTTTCTGTGAATTGGTGTCTGCCCATCTCCAGATCTAGATCCTAGCTGGGATAAGTAGTTAGACTATAAAGCAGATTTCTGCAAGATGGAAGCTAGTTTTCAACTAGCTTGGCTAAGTGGCCTATCTGATAACATCATATGCCTGTTTTTTCAAAGAATAACAAAAAGAAGAGCTGTAGGGGAATTGTATTATTTTGAAATACTTTGTATTCATGGTAGGAATAGTTGTCTTGGACAAAGAGGAGGTGACTCCTGATGTAGCAGTCATAATTCCCTCATTTGAGTACATTCAGTTCCAAACGTTTATTGGTTATAAACCAATATGGGTTGCAGACATATATTGGTTATAGCTTTACGAGTGTTCTTTAGGAAAGCTGTGCTAATGTACAACAGATCCAATACAGGATAGAAACTCAGACCTTCACATTAAACTCCGAGGCTTGGTGTAGAAATGTGATATATAAGGAGAGTTAAATGCTTCTGAACAAATTTTTAGATAAGATGACAGGAAGCAAAATAAATACCCTTTAATAAAATATGAAAATAATCATAGGAGTAAAGAAAAGAACTCAGGCTGCCCTGCTCTCAGCTGGGATTATTGACCCCAGGATTTAGAATTATTTCCTTTCTCACTTATTGTACATTATTTCCTACACTGTAGGATAAGCAGGATAGCCAGGGAAAGGGTGTAGAAGTTGCCATCTGTGAGGGCTAGATACAGGGGGGCATTAATTTTGCCAGCCACACCAGTGTAAATTGGTCCGTTCAGGCCTGAATTCCTTCTCTCTCCGTCAATGTTTATTCTGTTGCAGTTTGGGTTATTCAGCTATTTTATGACACTTTCCTATAGGGGTTCACACAATCTAATTAATCTCCATATGTTTCTTACGTGTCCAGGTTTCACAATAACAGGCAGTACTCTGTAAATTTAACTTTTTTGGACTCAAAGGTGTTTGGAAGATGTAAATGAAATTATTGTAAGCACTTTTTTTTTAGGCTATTTTGTCTACTTCCTGAATATATTAAACTCCTCAATACAAGCTTACTGATTTTGGCCACTGATATTTAGACATTGGCAATTTTTGATTTTTGCCGATTGTGAGGTTTTCCCTTTCTTTCTGGTCATCAGAGTTCCACAGTTCTTGAAGACTTTGAAAGGACTGAACATGTTCTAGGTGACTAGCTGCAGCAGTAGTAGCTGCAGATATTACAAAGGAGGTCATATGTTTACTTTTATGTTACTGTAAAGTCTGTTACCTCACAAATATTGTGTATTATCTTCCGTGCTTGCTTTTCTTGTGCTAGGAAGACATAAGATAACCTGGACACAAACATATCTTAATTTTATAGTCCTTTCTTGTGGTTTATGTGTATCATAGTTTTATGTCCCAGTATAAGATTTTATCAGCTGAAGGTTTTGCGAGTCAACATTACATTCTTGAAGAGCAAGCATTAATTACTTTCACAATACCATCTAAAATAACAAACTTACACTTTTCAGAGACAAGCATAGGAGGGTTTGCAAGCACAGTAGTAGTGAAAAGTAAAGCTTGTATTGATAGATGTATATTTTCCAAATAAACTGGAGAAATGATATGAAGTAAGTACAATGTAAATTTGTAAGGATGAATGGACCATGCAACAGATGGAAAGAATCAACTGTACAAGTAAAAGATGAGGAATGACTAGCAAGGCTGCAGAGCTGTTGAGGGAGGATGAGATGGGTACAATCAATGTAACACAAGACAAAAAATTTCACTATTTCCAAAGTAGCAGACACTTTCCTGCATAAAAAGACATGAATTGTTCAAGAATAGTTGTGAAAATGATGACCCTGCTTTGGTATATTTTGAAGACTCTTTCAGGTCTGTTTTCTGTGCTTTCCAATGTTTTATTTTAAAAAGGTCACAAAGTGATACAAGCTCTTCTTTGTACTACAAATGCACTTTAATAAAGTACTCTGCACAACTGCAACAGGTCAGTAAGCCAAACTGACTTCTGTTCCTTCTTACCCCATATGCTTCGCTTATTTGTGCTACCATGATTTCAAAGGGCATGTTCATCTTAAACTAAAGCTTCTCAAATTTGTTAGATTTGTCTCTATGTTATGAACTAATTTGGTAAAAAAGCTTTGCTTAGCAAGAAATATGCTCCAGGTCAGATCAACAGGAACTGCAGGGTACTCTAAAGTTTTTCTAAAAATATTGGAGAATGTTTTTTTGCTTCTGATGTTTGTCCAAGTGATATAATAGAATTTTTTTAGCTATTTGGGACTAAAAGCACCTATTGCCTTTTTAACTAAAATTAGAGGGGACTGAACTTAATGATCAAGTAATTCTCTCTAGCTATATGCTCTTCTCCCGGCACAGCTCATCAAGTTTATGGCTTTGCATTACTCACAGTCTATGGCATTAATTATTTTTTGTCATAGAAATGAAGACTGATTTCCTCAAGTATTCCTGAAGTTCTTGAGTGCATAGCAAATTTAAAAGCTTAATCAGTCATGTTTTGAGTTTTCTTGGAGGGACTGGATCTTTTCCAAGGGTATGCTACTGTCTCCAGATACCTTTGTGTTCCTGTGCTTTTTCCAGCTTACCCATTGCAGTGATGAAGGCTTCATTTCATGTGCTCTTTTTATTTTGGATTTATGAAAATCATCATGAAACTCGTTTCTATACCATTAGTCTTTTGAGATCGGTATGGCCTGTACAGCACATTCTGCTGTTCTTACTTGCAGCACCTACAACAATCCTTTCTGGAGTTCTTTCTCTAATTGTAATGACTTACTCTGTTTAATGTCATACTTATATTCTTTATCACATGCATCTTCATTATAGCCATTTTGTGGTTCCTTTCTTGTATTTTTGGGTTATATTTATATAATTTTCAAGTTTTCTAGTGCTCTAAAAATATCTTAGAAGACAATAATGATCCCAATTACATTTGGGAATATTGAGAACACAATGTGCGTGAATGCTTGCTAGCTCAGATCCCAAAAGAAACTGGGATGAAGAAATACCTCTTTTCCAAACTCTAGCGCTACTCAGGTCCAGATGTAGAGCATGATCTGTGTAAGGATCTGTTTAGGCTTGACAAAGAGGCAATATTTGGGCCTGTCATGGGACTCAATTAGAGTGCCTATACAGGAGGCTCTAAAAAGCCCAGCCAAGAAAAGGTGTCTAGGAGGGCAATAGTGACTGGGGAAATCTAAACTTCCCAGAAGTCCTGTTTTGGACAAGTAAAATTTTCACTGAGTCTAGACTGTTACGAACGTGCCTGTATTACTGATTTCATTATGATTACAAGAAATGCCCAGTCTCTAAGACTCATGTTTAGGAATCAAAGAAAAAAATTAAGAAATATAATTTAGCTTAAATTTTACATTGATAGTTTATAGTGCCATAATAGTATTTCTATAAAAGCTATTCCTAAGACAGCGTTAACCAAAAAAAAAAAAAATTTAGCTTTAAACATAGTTCCTACAGTAGCTATAGTAGCATAGCAGGATTGAGTAGCTACGTGTGTGTATATATTTATATATTTATTTTTAGGAAAAGAGAAAGCTTTAGAGTCACCGACAAGTTAATATTTGCATATCTATTACATTACATACCAAGTAGCAGTACCTGTACTTGATAGTGGTGGAATTACATGACAGCCCCCCCCCCTCCAAAAAAAAAAACCCAAAAAAACCAACAACAAAAAAAATCCCAACCCAAACCACCCAACTCTGTACAGTATTGTCTTCCTGTCACTCTGAAATATTGGGGTGCATATCTTTCATGGATTCTTACAAATGCTCTAACTATTATATAAAGTTATTCTGGACTGAAAGAAACATGTTCATGTTAGGAGGATGAAAGACGGTTTAGCTCGAGGTGTTAAGCGGATACAAGCAATGCAAGTTGAAATAAGTAGTTAATTTCTCAATATTTGTCCCCAAAGAAACAAATCCAAAACTAGGACTGCTATCTAGGGTGTCAGTTTTTCATATTACGATTGATATATATGTATCTGTGTACATAATCAAATTTATTTTCTTACATTGCTTTGTGAGCACAAGAGTGACTAATATGGTCCTTCATCAGTTGTCTAAGAATTAATGGATGTAAATAATTACCATAATTATCTAAATTCCGGTAACTTCATTTACTCACTTTTTCTGTACTTTGATACAGCTTGGACTGTGATATGTATCAGAAAAGATGATTTAATCAGCTAAAACCCACTAGTACTGCCTGCGTTTTGTTGCAGCTGTCTCAAGAATTTTGATGCTCTGCCCTGTGTGACTGTGGGAACGCTACACTATAACCTAAAGGCCTTTGTTAACTTGCAGTCAATATCGCAAGTAATCTTTAGCAATATTAAATAAAGTAGGTTTAAAAAAGAAGTATGTTTTACTAACAGTAGAAACATTTTGTTGTGTACATACAAAAAAGGTATTGGTATAAAATCAGTATTTTTGGACACTTAATTTTCATATTTGGCAGTGTAAAGTAATGATGAAAAAATCATAATGACTTAAGGGGGTTGATCACATATGGTATTATATAATATTTTGCTTTGGACAGAGAAGACAGGACACTTCATAGTTCAAGAAATCCATTCCACTTCATTGCTTCTGTGATCCAATTTAAATTAAAAAAAAAAACAAACAGACAGACATAATTTCATAAATGCATTGGATTCTAGGACTTTTGAGGATGGGGTCAGAGTAGTGTATGTATTTCAGTGTCCAGAATGTCTCTTCAGAATTATTCTGATTTACCTAGAATTATTCCACATGAATATCAGTCAGTTTACAGAACTGAAGTCCAGAAGCTGTCAGACATCATTGGCTGCTTAGGCAAAAGACGTGACCTGTGAAACTGATACTGAAAGGAAATACAAATTTGTTGGCAAATTGCGAGCCATCATTGTGTTTGTAGTTACTAATAGATTGAGTCTCAAAGAAAGTGACATTTTTTCCCAGTACACCAGGTGAACCTCTTTCAGGAGATCTATAAAGGACAAGACACCCAGCTGCCATTTCCAAACATTTCCCAGAAAACAGTCTCTCTGCCTCTAATATTCCTGTTCTTATCATCAAAGTAAACTTGCAAAATACTTTCCAAGCCTGAGCCTGCAAACTCAGTGTAGTGCAATATGGGACACCAAAACCCCAGAGCTCAGTAGAGACCCTGGTTTATGGCACACTCTGATCTTCCTCTCCCACGCTAACTTCTGTTTATTCTGTAGGCTATAAAATAACTTTTTCACTTACTTATCACCCTCCTCCTCTCTTTCTGACACCTCCCTCATTCCCTCCCTTTAGCATTCTCTTTACTTCATAGGTACCAATTACCTTTCTTCACAGATATAGTCTAATGAATGTGTAGCTAACTAAACTCACACATTGTTGTGACCATGCATTTAGCATTGTAAAATAGCTGTTTTTCAGACCTGCAGAAGGGCTGGTGTGTTTGAAAGCTTTTCCGTTTTTTTTTTTTTTCATACCAGCCGGTCTGGGAAAAGATCCTTCTTCCTCCCACAAAACCCTGTTTTGCATTACTGGTTTGAAATTTTAACGTCATATGCTGATGACGATTAAAAAAACATGACATGTCCACAGAACTTCCATGGCAAGTACATTGTTAGCATAGTACCTTTGCCTAATTGATCGTCCATCTGTTTACTAAGCTAGAAATACTAGCTTTTCACGTTAATTTTTCCATGTGTATTAATATATGTATTTAAAAAATTTTCATAGATGTATTTTTCACTCATTTGCTGTCAGATAGCTTAGATTCCTTTCTAAATTGCAGCTACAAAAATTCCTTTGATATGAAAAAGAAATGGGTCTGTAAATCTTTGGAAGATTTCCCAAAGTTCCTTTTAGACCTGGAAATCTGAGATTTAAGAAACTGTGCTGGAGAACTGTTGGGGTTTGTTTTTTCCTGACATCCCCATCTGCAAAATCTCTCTGCAAAGGTTCTGTGGGTAGTGGCTATCTGTTCTTCATCTGCGTTCCTAGTGACCCACATGAATATCCAGCAATATTTGACATAAGTGAATTTCACAAATACACCAAAAGAAGACTTTCTAAAAATATTTCAGTGCTCAAAAGCTGCTTTAAAACCATGTTCTGATACTTGTAGAGCTTCATCCATTGCATGCAGCATAATACATAGTTATTACTTGTTCTTTGGCCATGGTTTTTATCTATAGATCTCAGTGTGTTACAAGGATATTTTGCTATCCTATCTGACTGGGAACTGAGCTACAGAGACACAGCGAGCTCAGATTCAGCCCAGCTGTTCTGTGGCAGAATGAATTCTGAAACACAAGTCTCTTCTTAATCTTACACTCTCAACTTGGCCGTACTCTCTCCCTGCTAGTATGTTGCTGATGTCAGATTAACACACACACACCACTGCCTTAGAATTAATTGGACTTCCAAGTATTTAATTTGCATTGGGTTGAAGATATAAACATCTGATTTAGACTCCCAGGGACAATGGGTCTTGTAATGGAAGTGTCAACACTATGTAAACGAGAGAAGTGCTGCTGCTGACAGTCTGTGATTCAAATAAAGCAACCATCTAATAATATATGAAAAAATGATGCATCAGTTTGCATGTTACAGTAAATATTTTCTTTAAAAGGAAGAAGGGCTACTGAATTCAACAGGAGAACAAGGACAAAATAAATTCGTAACATATAGCAGGGAGTTGTAAAAAGCTCGCTTTGGGAGATGATTCTATTTTGTAAACATCAGCGTGCTTGAGTTATAGTCCCAGTTTGCAAATGTGTCAGCGAGTTCACTGGTGGCACTACCTTATATTTCCGTTTTCTTCTGTCTCTGTTTCATGGTCAGTGTCAGAAATCCCAAAGAATTTTTCATCCCCCCTCTCTCTGGTTGGTTGGGGTTTGGTGGTGACGTTCTCGGGTTTTTGGTTGGAGTGGGGTTTTTGGTTTCTTTGGGTTTTTTTTGTCTTTGAAGATGATGTAATTCTTGGGTTTGGGTCTTTTGTGTTTATAGGATGTGTTACGTCACAAGGAGCCTTTTCTTTCCACATTTAAGATTTAATTGCTACTGTAATCTGGGCAAGTATTCATGTAATTTAGTCCTATTCTTATTAGAGTTGATTAAAGATTTAAATACTTACTATATCACTATAAAAATGCTTTTTAAAAAAGAGGATGGATTGATTGAATAAATATTAGGCACACATAGACCTTGGTGAATGTTTTTATAAATTATTTGTCCAGATATAAACCAATCATTTTCTTTGACTGCATCAGTTTTTCTTCCTGGAAAAATGTCCAGCATGGGAATTGGTAAAAAAAGGAGTTCTTCTGCATGCAAAACTGAATTTATATCAATGTTTGCACTAAATTTTTATCCTGGCCATTTTTGAAAGCTCTTTGCAAATTTTGGAGTTCAGCTACTGAAAAAACAGAAGTTTTATTTCGTATCACATATTTTAAAGGAATAAAAAGGCAGGGTGAGCAAGTCAAAGCAATAGCCAACCTATGGGTGTTTAAAAATTCGAGATCTAAGATATGGTGATAAGAAAATGTTGAGTAGCTAGCTCTAAATAGCAAAGATGCTGAATTCAGTTTGATTATTGTTCATTAGTATTGTAGCCAGATTTGTCAAGTTGAAGCACTGAGGTTCAAGACTGTTGGAAGAGAACCAGCAAACATGTAAAATCAGTGAGAGGTGTTTGAATAAATTACCAAGATGCTACCTTTTGGGTTGGGATTAAGGCTTTAAATCAATACAAACCCTTGCAGACTTTTTGCTGTGTGGTTTAGTTTGGAAGGAGTGTAGATGAACTTAGTGGTTGGGGTTTTTTTGGTTGGTGGGTAGTTTTTTGTTGTTGATTTTTTTGTTGTTGATTTTTTTGTGTGGGGCTTTTTTTGTGTGTGGGTTTTCTTGTGTGTGGGTTTTTTTGTGTTGTTTGTTTCCTCCCCTAGAGCTGAACTTTTACTCTGTGGTAAAAGGTCCTGGCTGAGGTGACCGTGGACAGAGTGGTGCTGGGACCGTGGCAAGGCAGTAGTTCTGGTGGGCACCTGGGTGAGGTGCAGCAGGGAGGGTGGTGGCACAAGCACTACAAGGGAGCACCAGGGAACATATCCGTTCCTCCCCACCATGGAAACTGGGAAGATCCTAAAGGCAGGGGCTGGTAAGGGAGATAGTCAGGTGTAGCTGGAGGAGATGTGACCTAGAAATTTCTGGCCCTCCTTGTTTGCAGCAATGAATTTCCTTAGGGGTAAATGAAGCCTTATGCTGGGCTTGGAGAAACTGGTTCTGTTTAATCTACTCTTGAGAGTTTTTAGGGATTCCCAAAATAGCTCTTGAGTCATTGTGTGGGATAAAGGGAGAGATTTTTTTTTTTTTAAAGAACATATTTACTCTCTGGTATTGGAAGGAATCCTGAGTTTAAATATTCTAAGAAGCCTGGGTCTTTCCTTGGCAAACCTCCTCCCCAAAATAGACTGAGTGGAAGATGAGTTTCTGTCAACATTTGATGTTGAAAGATCCATTCAAGAGCAGCCTTAGTTTAAATCCCGTTCTGCCTGGGTTACCCTGAGCGCTAGCAAGACTCTTTTAGATCTTTTGCAGCCTCTGTGCTATTTCAAACACACATCTTGTCCCACGGTTTTCCAGCTTCATTCAGTTTTTGCCCCAGTTAAGCTCAAAATGAACCTTAACAGACCTTTTCTCTCTCCCCCTGTTTCTTTGCTAATATGTATGAAGCTATTCTCATCATGTCAGAACTGAATATTTCTGTAAAATGTATTAGAAATGAAAACTCTCTGTATTGTCAGTGTAAAAATATGCTGAAGACATGCATGACTAAATAGGCAAATGTAATTGAGCTACTGGGATGTTTAATATTGGAGATGCACTTTATTGACTGACAGTAGAATAAATGGTGAACAGACCTTTGCAAACATTTACTGTCATTACTCTTCACTTCTTAGATTCCTAAGCAAAAGGAAGTTGAGAAGAGTGCTACAGAGCCACAAGAAATAATCTTAAGTGTCTCCCAAGCCCTTTCCTTTGTCTGATAGAAAACAGGTATCTCCAGATCTTTTTCTAAATGGGCTTCAAAGACAGCATGGATCAATTGGTATTAGAAAAGCGCTATTCTTACTATAGATAGAGGGGAGTTTTAGTAGCAATGGGATTATTATTCCATCTAAACTAATAGAGGAAGTTTTTATCTTGTTTAAGAAAAACTGACTGTGACTGCTGGGGGGTAGCAAAGGAGATAGAGATGCAAATTAGACTTATAGCTAGATCTATAGTAAGACATAAAGGTATAAAGATGGGACAGGGATATTTGAAAGTGCAACCCTCAAATTACCTGCTTACCCTCCCAGTCATCAAAGCTTTTATTGCAGATTGTTTTGCAGTGTTATATGCCAGTCATCTGATGCACTCTTGCTTTGCCTGAGCAGCAGCATCCTCTGTCTTGGCAGTGGTGAGCAACTAAACATTTAGCCTCTTTTGGAGGCTCTCCTCAACTTATGTCTCTTAATTTGGTAGCTGTATTCAATATGTGCTTACTGCAAATTTCCAATGTTGAGTGATCATCTGAACACTGAATAGCTGTTGATCCCAATACAATTAATGTCTTCTGAGGAAGAAAAGGTACCTGAGATCTCAGTCTCCAGAAAATGCATCCTAATTGCCAGGGCACCATCGCTTTCCTTTCTCTCTGACCATTCATTTGAGCTTTGGCTTGACTTTAAAAGTCTAATATTTCCATGGGGAACTGGGGATGCTTCTGGAAGACTTAGAGCTTCACAGTTAGAAGCTTCCTGAAAAGTGAGAGGTGGGTATTAGAAAACCTGCAAACCAAGCAGTGAATTGAAACCCACGTCTCTGTCATCCTAAATGAGTATCTAATCACCAGCTCTTGTGTAAAAGAGCAGGCATCATTCTTGCCAGTCATTTTTGAAAGAGATGTATTCTCCTGTTATTATTACCATATTTATTTATCTAATGTATTGAAGCCAGACTTAAGTTTCCAGCTCCTGGGTTTGGAAAGGTGAATCCTACAGCCCAGTAAAGTTATGAAGCATCTGATGTCCATGAGATTTAGAGCACCTGTCCACTTGAGGCTTCTTATTGGCTAGTATTGGTGGCTTCTGCTCTGTGAACTGACTCTTCAAAGGAGTCTAATAATCTTGTAACCAGTTTAGACGTTTACCTGAAGGACTGGTTTACTTTGAGGGCTAGGGGCCTTAAAATCAGATGTTGCATAGCCAAGCATTTCATTGCACATGTCTCCTTGTAGATAATTCCAAAGACTTCAAATAGCTACTTGAAATCATAGAAGCAGAAGGAGAGGAAAGAAAAATTTTAAAATGTCACCTACAATATCTTCAAATCAACGCAGGGATATTCTGCACTAGTTAGTGCAGTCTTCTAAAATGCCATTTAAAAATGAACTCCTTATCGGAAAAGCAAAAACTAAGAAAGACTATAGATCTTGTGAAATGATGACATGTTTTTGTTAGGAAAGCCCACTTTGTTGGGATATGGGGGAGGGGTGAGAGTTTCCTCCAACCATTACAGCTCCATCAAATGCAATATTACCCCAGTAATAATTGTCAAGCCTAATAGTCATGGACAGCAACTTTATTCATCCCAGAAAGTACACAAAGAGAAGCAGCACTGCAGTCTCTAAGATACAAAGCTTTCTCTGTTAAATTTGCCATGGATGGTTGGATTCATCAGTTTGCATGTGTCTTTGACTGATACATCATGCTGGATGCTTTAGGCAAATACACACTAATTAGTAGAACAAATAGAAAACCCTGAGGATGCCCATGCTTAATGACATTTCCCATATTCTAAAATGTCTCTACTACAAATTACTCATTTCATGGCTGTAGGCAGTGCGAGTTAATTTATCTGCATCAGCTGCTAAGTTGAAGCATTCACTTTAACAAAATACTGTATTATACCTTTCTAGGAAACTTTCCAACACTTTAGCTTTTAAACAAAAAAGAAACTAGAAGTCACAGGCCAGGCCAATTAAGGGATAAAAAGGTAAGAGATATATGGTCTACTGTAAGTTTAAAGAATCAATAGAGGCTGATGAATTAATTAACTTTTATTTTGTTTGGTACCATATAGAAACCAAAAAATTGTGAAGAGGACTTGAAATGAAATTCTCAGAGGAGCTTGGAGTTAGAGCCCAGAACTCTGTCTCAGAACAAAGGGGGACTATTCAGAAACATGTGTGGTTCCCGCCGTGAATGCTTCAGTTGGGTAGCTGCTTTTCAGTCAACCTCAGCAAAAGAAATGAGAAGTCAAGTATGGAGGATAAAGAAAATTCGCAGGCATCTTATACCAGTGTAGTTATAGTTGTCTTGTCGTTTTCAGTTGTGTATTGGTTTGCTTTTCTTCACTGGTAAATTTGACTGAAGAACCCGGATAAAGCGAACCTCGTTCTCATAAAATGAATGAGGTGAACATAGCAGTCAAATGATACCCAAGAGTCTATAACACTGCTGAACTGTAGTCACTTAATTACCTAGATGAACACGGACCTTCGGAAGCATGCAACTAAATATCCTGCATAATCAAGCTAACTCAAAGCTTCAGTAGCAAAAGTGGACTGAATATTGCTGCCCTAAAGACAGTGGGTCAAGTTGCCCTCCTACTGGCAGGTTGGATGGGAGGGTAACAGTGAAGGGTGCAGATTGAGTGGAGGCAGATGACACTGGAAAGTCAGGATTGCTCTTTCTGCCGCATTCACGCTGAGAGGAACAGAAAAAGCAACTTGCACTGGAAAGACCACTTATCCTCCCATAGTGGAACACTTTTTTTGGCAGTGGAAGTCTCTACAGTCAGCCTTGCTCTCCGAGTGGTCTGGCAGAAGCAATTAGATGGTACCACAGCCACTGTTGCAGGTACCTAAGCAGGCATGTGCTTAAGAATTGGATGCTACCATTCAGTGTGGATACAAAAGCTTTGACTGCCACCTCTTTGCAAGCATATGGATGGACATTGTCAGTAACTCCATATTTGTAATAAAAGCTAAAATCTCATCCAACTGTTAACACTATCTTTACTGAACATATATTTTGAGGCTGTGATGGCTTACTTTGTTTATAAACATGTAACATAAAGACTAAACTATAGGCAAGCTTACAGTAGCAAGCCTCTTGGTACGTAATCTTCCAGAAAGTAAAAGGCTTAGCGTACTCACAGAGACCTTGAAGAAACACCTTGATTTGGCAGACAAAACCAGGTTGTTGCTAAACGACTTCCAAAGGTAAGTTTGGAACCCCAAAATTTGCAAGTCTCATACTAGCAAATGCCGTAGTAGGTACCAGGAGGGTTTCAAGCTGCTTGCTGTTTCCCATACTTCCTTAGAAGTGGTGCTTAAATGCAGTTGTATTCATCAGTCTGTCAGAGTCTTGTCCCAGAGAAAGTGGTTAGAAAAGGGTTTGTGCCCTCTTGTACATCTGGTATCCTAGTATTCAGGTCCTGATTGAGGACATACTTTCTGACTTTCCCCTCCACTTAGAATGCAGAGGAGGGAGGGAGAGAAGAGCAGCGTTTGAGGATCAAAACTCTGGAGTTAAGGACCCCAGGGGTCTAGGTTCACTTTTTTTCCACTGCTGTAAACTTCTTTTGTGGATTTAGATAAGTCATTCAGTGTCATTGTGCCTCAGAGCGCCCTGTACAAAGACAAAATAATGAGACCTGCCTCTCTCCTTTCTTTCTCTTGTTTTCATCTGTTTGGATTTTTCCGAGTGTCAGAGCGGACCCCCCGTGTTCACCTAGGTGGACTGTGTCCACAGCTGTCCTGTGTGCGTGCTTGTACACTTACATAGCCTGCATCTGATATGCACAGTTGCAGGCTGGTGTAGAAATGAATTCCATGTTTCTGGCACATCCACCTCCCCGCATCTCTGTCCTCTGTGGTACTGGAGATGCTTACACCAAAGAAGCTGCAGCCGACGCTCCTCGTAGTCAAGGGTGCAGAGAGCAAGCGCTTGCCTTGGTCCATCTGTGCTGATTTAGCTGATAATGCTTACCATGTCTGCTGGTTTGGAGAAAGATGGGGGTGGTGGGGTGTCAGGAAATTCTTTGAGCCTTGTTATCCCTACAGTAACTATAGACTTTGGCAGGAATGCCGGTGATTAATTTCAGGTCTGCGGGCTCAGCCTGCGCGGCAGCAGCGCTCCCCGCCGCTGCGCTGGGTGTCTGGGAGACAGCAGCGTCCTCCACCAAACCCTCTGAATTCAGCTCGCCTAAATAAACATTACCGAGCTGCTAATCACACGCTCTGAAACAAAACAGCACTTCATTTCGGGATCTGGGCAAGATCAGACTTCCCTCCCGCTCCCTCCCTTCCTCCCTCCCCTCCCCTCCCCTCCCTCTCTGCCCCCTCCCTGCTTTTCCCCTCCCTCTCCCCGGCAGCCGCTGAGCCGGTCC
>Ga0065711_1002763_pt1 | contig 57881 bp, 49 predicted proteins | sample Hoacrofraction12_FD_59098 | JGI IMG/M metagenome (GOLD analysis project Ga0065711, IMG submission 59098) | Hoatzin crop microbial communities from Cojedes, Venezuela - Epithelial fraction 12 v2 (version 2) | ecosystem: Host-associated > Birds > Digestive system > Esophagus > Crop | place...
GGCTCGATCAGGTCCCGCTCGTTGGCGATTACCTGTGCGATGTCCTTATAAGCCGATGCCGCCTCGTCGAGGTCAGCCTGTGACGATATACAGTTTATGATGCCCTGCTCTTCCATCAGCTTTATCTCCGCTTGCAGGTTCAAGGAACGTACCGCCTCTCTGCGGCTCATACGCCGTCCTGCGCCGTGGGAGCAAGAGCAGAAGGACTCCTTATTGCCGAGACCGCGGGCTATGTAAGACCTCGTTCCTTGAGAGCCTGGTATCAGGCAAATCTCCCCCTCTCGCGCCCTTGTCGCCCCTTTGCGGTGCACCAGCACATTCTTGCCGAAATGGTTCTCCCAAGCAGCGTAATTATGTGCGATGTTTATCATCGGCTCGAAGGATGCCTCCGGAAACATTTCCTTTATCTGTTGACAGACACGGCTCATCATCAGTTTACGGTTGGCGAAGCCGAAGTCCACGCAGTATTGCATTTCCTGAAGATAGCGTTTCGCCTCCGGGAATTCTATGGGCAGGAAAGCCAGCCCCTCTTCGCTCTCGGAAAACCATTTCTCGTTCCAGAACAAGGCAATCTTGTTATAATACTCCGCCACCTGCTTGCCCAGGTTCCGTGAGCCGGAATGAAGCATTATGTAAACGTCATCTTCCGCTGATGCCTGTATCTCGATGAAATGGTTGCCGCCGCCCAGCGTGCCTACCTGATAGAGAGCCGCCTCATATTGGTTCTTCACCACAGGCATATTGTCGATGTCATAATTCTCCAGTGGCGGCACAAGAGACTCGTCTTGCCGCTCCGGGTGATGGTCAAAGCCTGTCGGGATGACGCATTTTGTACGCTCCAACAGCTCCTGGCGTTTCCCCTGCCCCAGCATCTTCGCTTTCAGCGATGTCTTCACTGAACACATACCGCAGCCGATGTCAACGCCCACGGCATTGGGAACGACGACATTATTGGTGGCAAGCACGCCACCTATGGGCATTCCCATTCCAGCGTGCGCATCGGGCATCACCGCCACGTGATGAAAGGCGAATGGAAGTTCCGTCAGTCTTACCACCTGCTCCAGACAGGCAGGCTCCATGTCATCAAGCCACAGTTTTGCAGGAACTCTTCCCACGTTTATTACTTTCTTCATAACAATACATTTTTGGTTTACGGTGCAAAATAATAAACAAAATGTGCAATGTATTTGCACACTCGAAAATTTTTTTGTAATTTTGCCGCCGAAAGCAGTTTTTTAACATTTAAACAAGTCTTAATATGCCACAGAACAAGAATCTGATGATACGACTGACGACGATTGACCGCTGTCTCCGCAACCGTTACCGCAGGTGGACCATTGACGACCTCATCGCCGCCTGCTCGGATGCCCTCTACGAGTATGAGGGGGTGCAGACGGACATCAGCTTGAGGACAATACGCAATGACCTTGCGCTGATGCGCAGCGACAAGCTGGGCTACAATGCCCCGATTATCGTCAAGGAGAGGAAATACTATACTTACGAGGACCCGGACTACAGCATCACGCAGCATCCGTTGAGCGAGCAGGACATACAGTTGCTCTCACACGCCGTGGATGTCGTGAGCCAGTATCAGGGCTTCGCCTCTTTCGGGGGTGCTGACGATGTGGTGAGCAGGCTGGAGGACCATCTGAACACGGCAGTATTGCATCGGAAGTCCGTCATCTTCCTCGACACGAACAAACAATTGCGAGGTCTCAAATATGTCTCGCAGCTCTATCGCTTTATCACGCATAAGGAGGCAGCTGCGGTGACATACCGTTCGTTCAAGGCGGAGAAGCCGTGCGAGTATATTATCTCGCCTTATCTTCTGAAGGAGTACAACAGCCGTTGGTTCGTGTTTTGCGCCACGGAGGGGAAAGGGAGGATTCTCAATCTTGCCCTCGACCGCATCACCAGCCTGCGGAAAGCCGAGGGAGCTGTGTATAGGGAGAATGACCTCTTTGATCCTGACACATATTTCGACAATCTCATCGGTGTCAGCAAGGCTCCGGGCAGCAAGACCGCACACGTTGTCCTGCATGTGGACAACGAGCAGGCTCCGTATGTCCTGACAAAGCCGCTGCACCACTCGCAACAACTTATATCGCAAGACACTAACGGCATCACCGTGAGCATTGATGTTGTTCTTAATATCGAGTTGGAGGCACGCATACTGACATACGGGCATCACCTCACGGTAATATCACCAAACAGTCTGCGGCGGAATATCAAACGCACACTGCAGCTGGCACTGGCAAAGTATACGACATAACTATGAATGATAACGAAATGATAAGGACTTGCCAAGGTATGAGGACTATGATATAAGCATCTAAGACAGGTATGAAACAAAAAGAACCGCCCTTGCGGACGGTTCTTTTGTTAAGAGTGACAATAACATTGTCATAGTGGCACACGAGCCAGAGAGTTTTTAGTCGTCGTCATCGGACTGCACATCGGAGTCGTCGTCATCCAGTTCGACTTCGTCATCCCATGTTGCTCCGCATTCCGGACACTCATACTCTACGCCATTGTGATAGGCGCCTTCGCTGCCGCAATAAGGGCAGTCTGTGTTAAGATATGCCATAATTGTTGAATTTAAAGGGTTAAACATATTAACGGTTAAGAGGCATTTGACCTCTTGAAGTTCCTGATAAAATCCACCATGTCATTCCCGGTTACTTTCGACTTGCTTGAGCCGGTCCTGTAAGGTATTATTCTACCGTTACAAATAACAGGTTTCAATCCAGTATAGTTGATTGTCGTCGTCATCCAGTTCGACGTCTTCATCCCATGTTTCTACGCATACGAGACACTCCAACTCTACGTCATTGTGATAGGCACTTTCGCTGCCGCAATAAGGGCAGTCTGTATTCAAATAAGCCATAGTTGTGATTTTTAAAGGGTTAGACATATTAACGGTTAAGAGGCATTTGACCTCTTGAAGTTCCTGATAAAATCCACCATGTCATTCCCGGTTACTTTCGACTTGCTTGAGCCGGTCCTGTAAGGTATTATCTTACCGTCACATATAACAGGGTTCAAGCCGACATAGTTTATTGTTATCACCAATATCAGTTTTCTGTCGTGCTGATACCAGTTGAAATCCAAGGAGGACATGAAAGTGTCGTTCCTGCCAGTGTAATTCCTTATGAAGTTCACAAGAAAAGTGTTTTGGAACTGATCCAGGTTCATCTTAGGGTATCTTTCAGCTATTTCTCTTTGGATGCCGCAGATAGAGCCGTCATCATTTACGCCTACTATGACTATGCGCGGGTCTGTGGTGTTTGCGTTAGCGAGTGAGGCTATTGTTTCCGTTATCTCCTTCATCTGCTTATTGGGGTCGTTGGCAGGTTCTATCCCGTCAGCAGGATGAAAGAGGCTGCTTTTCCTTTCCACCATCTTCGACTCTACAGGTACGATAGGTATATGTACATGCTTGAGGATTTGGTTCACTTTTTCAGATTTGCTTAGGGCTTCTGACGCGAGGATGTTCAGTATTTTCTTTATTTTGTCATTTCTAATGGACGGCATCAAATCTGCGAGTCTGTTGACAAAGCTGTCAAAATCAACGTTCTCCGTGAACTCAGGAACGTTCTCCAGCAGGTTGTTGCACTTAGAAATGTTTTGAGGTTGATTAAACTTTTGTTGTTTATGGTTATATGCTGTATGGTCCGGGTAGCATATACCATTGTCTTTTTGAATTAACCTGATGTTTGTACCAATTTTAAGATGGTTGTTTTCCATCATATCGACATCAAACTGCACATATTTGTGCATCGTTTCATACTTGATTGGGATTACTCTTGTTGAATCCTCTATTTTTACATAGTAATATTCATTCTCAAACGATATTACTTTTCCATTGATCTGCTTCATAACTTCTATATTTTTAAGTTATTGAATCTTATTAAATTATTACCTTATCCGAGTGCTATTGAAGCACAAGACGAGAGGGTTGGCAATCAGGGATTGCCTTGGTTCGTGTGCCACAAAGTCAAAGAACACCGCCATCGTTTAACTGATAGCGGTGCAAAGGTAGGGTGTTTTTTTCGTCAAAAAAATAGACGTCTATTATTTTTTTATCTTAGCAAATGCTTCTTTCACGTTTCTGCGTTCTTTATCACGATTTGAATCAGCTGGACTCTCCTTACCAAGACTAATCGCTTTACTTGGGTTATCTGCTCTTATAAAGTCATTTAAGTTAATTTTGATTTCAGTTCCGTCACTTTTGGTGACCTTGGTAGTTTTGTATGACTTCTTTAAATTATCATTAAATGGTTGATAGTCCTCATTCATAAAAAGGGTTATAAAAAACCGGTAGGGAGTATTTTCTTGTTTCTTCTTGTTACCAGAGTACCACTCGTAACAAATATTCCTTACTAATATGGCAAAATTTGTCATATCTATCCGTATTCTCCAGGCACGTTCATAGAATGGAACTTTTTCTATAATTTTATGTTCCGTCAGCACATCTATAAACGAAGAGACTCTTTCTTCTCCAAATTCTTTTTTCCATTCTTCATATTGGGAATTTGTGAATGCAAGAGGTGTAGGAGCGACGCTTTGTCTTTTTTGTTTAATATCGGGTATTACTATTTCTTTATGGGACAAATGGCAGACATATATTTCCCTTATAATTTTTAAAGCACGTACACCTACCTCGTAAACATCCTCATCTTCGTATAGTGTAAACCAGAAAGGCCAGTACGTATTATTCCAGGCATTATCAGTTTGTTTTACACGCGGTAAAAATTTCTTTTGGGAAGCGAATGTGTTATCAAGAACATTGCATATTTTTAACTTCAGTGCAGTCCATTCCTCGTTTACTTGTCTTTGTAATTCCTCACGGAACGCATCGTTTTGGATGTCTGTCTTGTTCAGCACTTTGCATCCATAATATATTCCCACGCTTGGGTTTCGTATATCATATTCTATAAGGAATTCATAAACTAGATTATCGGATTCAAGAGGATCCAATTTGTACATTATATGATTAGGGTCATGTATTTTATGGACGGTATCATCACGTTCTATCTCATTTTCATATTTATCCAGCTGCGTGATTTTCTTTATGTAGAATTTGGAGGCTTCTTTAATAAGCCTCTTTTGCTGGCTTTCCTCGTATGCTTGTTTATCCATATTTTTTTACTTTTAGTTATTTTGTTTTGTATTTCGATTGTAAAATGGCAGAGCAGGCATACTGCCCTATAGACCTCACCGCTTTGAGAATCTTATACTTTGCTCCCTTTCTGGATTTTCTCCCTGATTTCGAGCAGCAGCTGCTCCGCATCCTTCTTAGTGGCGAAATAGTTGTCGTTACGGTAGCGGGTGTTCGCCACTTTAGCATAGTTGTCTGTTGCCTGTGAGACCACGAAGCAGTCAGACAGGTAGTAGTATGTCTCTCCCTTAGGTACTCGTTCCTTAACACGGTAAAGACATCCTTCTGCCGTGTTCCACGTCAGCCCAAACTCGGCGAGGGCAGCATCCATTCTTACTGCCAGGTTCTTAAGAGAACGGCAGGCTATGATTGACTTTGTTGGATAGCTTTCGTTAAATGACACCATCCCAGTATTGAAATGTACCGTATAAATGAAGCTTATAGTCTTTGCGTCTGCGCTGCGCACACGTCCGCCAAAGAGTTTGTCTCCGTCCATAAAGAAGAAACGGCTGCCAGGCAGAGGGTATTTTGCCGGGCTGAACAAGCCCAGCTGGACATTATATTCGAACCCCTTGTTTCGCACGAACTCCCAGTATTCCGCTTCCTCTTCCTGGGTCGCGAGTTTCAGACTCTCTGGGTCCACCTTGATTTTGTTGGCAAGAAAGCGGTCATGGCTTCTCCATATTCCGCCAACGTACATCAGCCCTGGCACGGATTGTGTAACGGTGCAGAGAAGAGTTCCCCAGCGTACCACGTCACCGCTGGCTAATCCGGAGATGAGCCAGTTCTGGAACTCCTTCATATTGCAGCCCACCCCATTGCGGTTTCGGGAGAAGCCCTTTCCCCAATGGCTTGTGCAGTATGACAATACTGCAGGCCATTCTGAATCAGGGAATGTGCAGTGGTTTATGTACCGTATTATCTGTTCTTTCTTTTTCATCGGTTATGGCTTTAGTAGTCAAACATCGGCTCGTCGCAATCGTCAAGTAATTCTGCGGTTGTGAGATTATTCTCATTAAAGCATTTGTGCTTGTATTTCGTTATGGGGATTATCTCGCCGTCGCTGCCAAAGCGTATTGTCTTTGCCACGAATATTCCTGTAACAGACTTCGCACCGCAGGCAGTGATGACATCAGCGAAGTTCAGGAATGCCGTGCCGTGGGTCAGAACGTCATCGAGAAGCAGGACATGCTTGCCTTTTATCCGCTCATCGAAAGCCACAGACTGAATCAGGTCCTCCCATTCGATGCTCTTTCCTTTATGCTCTTCCCTATCGACGAGAATCTGGATGTAGTCCATACCGTTCTCTATCCTTGTCAGTCGGGAGAGAGTCTGCATAAATTTCCGGTATCGCTTGTTGTTTCGCTCGTCTGTCGCCGCCGGCAGTGGTATCACGCACGGTTTATGGATGAGGTTTCTGTATTCCGGTATCTTCCTAATGGCGAGAGCGAACATCGACGCCCACAGGTCGGGGTTGCGTCCGTCTTTGAAGGAATAGACGCTGTTCTGGCACCGCTCCAGCCCATTGGGGATGTTCTGCCGTGAGCGTGGCACATATTCCATCAGGGCATAGCAACGGTATCCGTCAGCCTCGAATTTGAGGTTGAACTTATTGGTGTATGCCATTCTCTTTACAGGCTTTGTGCTGTATAGGAAGTGCAGCAGGTCGAACCACTGCTGTGGGCTGCTCCCTTTCGGCACGCTGCATATCTCCGTGAACCGTATGTCGCCTGCTATGAACCCTCTGGCTACTGTGAGGCTGCTGTTATAACGCATACTGTCGCACAGGAAGCAGTCGAATTTCTTTAGGACCTTTGGCAGGTTGCCGTCGGTTTCGTAAACGACGCAAAACTCTTCGTAGTTGAAGGCAAGGAGGACATAGAACCCTTTTGCCTGCTCTGTTAAGAGCTGGCAGCTGAGAGTATGCACATTGTTTATCTGAACATCGTATTCCATTCTCTTTTGTATATATCCTTACAGCTTTTCGGGTGCAAAGGTAGTGATTATTCCGCTAAAACGGAAGAGAAAGGAAGAAAAACCGCAAATAGACGAGTGAAAAAGGAGGTATAGGGCTGTGGTGAGGGGTGTTTGAGCCGTAGGAAACCTCCGATTTTCAATATCTCTTTAAAGTCCGAGCTTTTTCCTGTTGATATAGTCCAATGCCTGCTCTTCCGCTTGTGCGGTACTCATAACCGGATTGCTTCTCAACCAATTGTTAAGCTCTTCTTTCTCGAAGTACACAAGTTTTCCGTGGGGCTTGAAATAAGGGATGCTGTTGCTTGATGTCAGCTTGTACAGGCAGCTCTTTGATAAGCCTAAATAAATACACGCCTCGCTGAATGTCAGAATTTCCTTGTGAAGGACATACATTTTCTTCTCAATCTCCTGAAAAAATTTCTCTGTTGTTTCCATGTCAATCTTTTTTGTGTTTATGTTGCTTTTGTTTTCCGGGTGCAAAGTAACTGCAAAAAAATGAAATAGAAGTAAGAAACGGAAAAAACGCAGAATTTTAACATTTCAAGTTGAGAATTTCTTATTAAAGGTTTGCTGCCTGATTTCCTCAAGTGGATGGATTAACTTGTGACAGCCCATCAAGGAGGTCAACAGCCGATACTTTCTTAGAATCCACAATTTCCGCGTATATTTGTGTTGCTTTGATGTTCTGATGTCCAAGGAGTTTGCTGGTTGTGTAGAGGTCAGCTCCCATAGTAAGCAACGATGTTGCAAATGTATGTCGGGAGACATGAAACGTTATGTGTTTAGTTATCCCAGCTGTTTTTGCCCACACCCTTAAGATTCTATTAATGAACGTGTTGTTATTACAAAGGTGAAATACCCTATCTTCAGGTGCAGCATCACCTTTGTCAGGAATCCAACTTATTGCTTCCTTAGATAAAGGAAGGTATAACATCTTCTGAGTTTTCTTCATAGGTTTATTTATAAACCATCGTCCATTATCTCTGTTAAAATCAGACCAGACAAGTGCATATATGTCGCTGACTCGTAGGCCTGTGAAACAAGCGAACATAAACGCCTGCTTAATATGTTCGTGTGTACAGGGCGTTTTTGCAAGCATTCTTATTTCTTCTATGGTCAGATAGGCTCTTGGTGGACTGGGAGACATAATTGGTCTCTTGTCTTCCTTGCTTAATTTGCATAATGGATTTAAAGGTATTATGTCATTTTTAACGGCACTGTTTAGTATGGTGCAAAAGGTGTGGAGATATAGCCTTGCAGTGTTTTTGGCTAACAATTTATTATTTTGACGAGATTGTATGCTTGCCTTACTTAAATAATTGACGAATCCAATACAAAAATTCTTATCTATGTCTATCAAGCGCACTTTATTACCAGCATAAGCTACAAGATGGTTTGCAACATAGGATGCTGTCCGATATACGCTAATGCTTCGAGGATTGTCTTTCTTTGTCTTTCTATAATACTCAATCCAGTCACTTAAGAGTATTTTGCTGTCAGAGAGGTCTTGAATATTTGCAATTTTATTAGCGACCTCTATACTCCTTTGAGACCTTATTGCTTCTGCTGCCCTGCGGGTATTTTGATTCTCGATTCTATCTTCGGGCTTCTTTACTGGATTTTCATATAGTTTTAGAAACTCGTATTTCCGACAGCCATTGACATATATATCGAGATAAAAACTATAAGCACCGTTTTTAAGGCGTTTTTTACGCAGTCTTACCGTGTTTTTGGAGAGTATTTTTTCTTTCATCTATAGTATTTGTATTACTTTATGTCTGTTTTCTTCATTTTATGAGTGCAAAGGTAAGAAGAAATATTAATCTGACAAAGAATTTTGTTTCTTTTTTTTACCTTTTATAGAATGTTTACACTGATAGTTGCGAACGTGAATGTTAAGGAATGTAAAGGTTTTCTTTCAAGTAAAGACATTTTTCAAAAAGAACAATCGTAAAATAAATTTACTATTTGGAAAAATAAGCGAATAAAGAGATTCAAAATCATTGTAAATATTTTTTATTCGTAAATTGACACCTTATTATAATTATGCGGAGTAACAAAAAATCTATTTGTCAAATCTGCTTGGAGTAACAAAATAGTAACAAAAAACGGAATAAAATTGATAAAAAAAGGAAAACAAGACAAAGAAAAGAAAGAAACCTTAAATTGCAAAACATTGATTTTCAATGCTTTTTATTTCTTTTGTCTTCCTATGTATTTTCTCTCAATACTTTAAGTTTTTAGTTAGTCAGTTTTAAAGCAAGGACAGAGGGAAGTCGGGAGACCTCCCTCTTTTCATTTTTGTTTTCCTTATTTTGTATCTGTTATTGTTTTATCAACTTCTCGCAAGACGAAGTGGAGGCGATGATAAGATATTATCAGGAACAGGGAAAAATTACAAGGTCGGTAGAGAGTATTATTGAGGAAATAAAACCTTGGTATGATAACTATTGCTTTGCAAAAGCCAAATATGGGGTTGATCCGATGATATATAATTCAGATATGGTGCTTTATTATCTAGACAACCTTATAGCAACAGGAAAATCTCCTGATGAAATGCTCGACAGTAATACCCGCACCGACTACGAAAAGATGAAGCAGCTTATAAATCTCGACCGTTGGGACGGCAACCGCGGCGCGACACTTCGCAAGATTTTCGAGCAGGGATATATTTATGCAAAACTGTCAGATTCCTTCCCGGCGGAGTCTGTCATTGACCCGGAGATATTCCCCTCGCTGCTCTACTACTACGGCATGCTCACCATTGGCGGGTCAAGAGGAGACAGACTGAAACTCGTGATTCCCAACCGCACCGTCGCCACAACCTTGCACCTCATAGCAATGCAAATGAAAGGGGCAGAACTGCTGAGATTGGAAGAAATAAGCGCAAAATAAGTTACCGTATTTCACAACTCTTTACCTTTCTCTAAAAATACGCGGATATTCCGAATAACGGTACGTTCTCCATCCAGCGGGTCATCAACTGTATTCATTTTATTCTATCATTGAAAGTTTTGCGTCAATACGATACCACTTATTTCGCCACTCTGTCTTACTAACACGGCAAACGAAAGCCTTGCCGGCGTCCATCAGTCGGGAAATTATCAGGTTCATCTCCATCGGAACCCACCCTACTCGCTCCTTGTCGAGAAACACGCCGATGGCCGCCGAGTCGTATTCGTTATCCGGGTCGCGAAGCAGTCGAAGCACTGTTCCCTCCGTAATCTGCGGTGCCAACTCGTTTATCTTCTTGCAGTGCGTGGTTCCGGCGACGACGATGTCTAAAAGGAATATCTCACGTGTAAACGGCATCAGCCCGCCACTTCCTTTGCTCAAAAGGGCAAGGAGCGACTCGCTGACAGGTATTATCTGATTATCCATACGCTTAATTCTCCGTTAATAATTTGTATCTTTCTGTGTATATCTTTTTTTGTTCCAACAGCTCCTCCTTCTCGCGTTTCATTTCTTCCTGTTTCTTAGCCAAAGCCTCAGGGTCGTCGAGTAAAGAACGCTCGGTGAATGGGAATGTTGTGAGCAGATATTCGATATCGTGCTCAATCTCTGCTATTTGTTTTTGCAGCCGTGCTTTCATCTCCTCCAATGTTTCTTCACTTTTGTTCATCAGTGTGTCCACATCCTCGTCCATCTCTAACCGCATTATCATTTCCCGCAGCAAGTCTAAGTTATGAGTGCGATAAGCCGCTTGAGCCTTGATGAAAAGCTCCTCGTCTTTCTCTTTCTGATCGGGATTCAAATCCGGATGCAAACGTTTCACCAACACTCGATAGATGTCGCGCATCTCCTTGAGGTCGAATTTACTGATGGTCTCTGCTTTCTGTGCGGCTTCTAAGGCTAACTGCTGTTGCTTTATCTGATCGTAGTATTCATCCAGCTCTGCCATGACTCGTTCGTCTATGAGTTTTGCATCAGGTTTCTGGTCACGGTTGACATAGATTTGAGCCAACTCAACCTTTCGCTTTAAAGTTTGAACTTCCACCTGAAGCTGATAGTTCTCATACAGGCCCTGACCTATCTCTTTCAGATATCGGATATACAAATCTTCCTTTTCGGTGCCGATCATATCATCTTTCTGAGTATAAAGCGTCAAGAACTTCTTCCTGAGTTCTTCAACCTCCGCCTTCAGCAATTCCGTTTTTGGGTCTAATGCGAGTGTTTTCATATTCTTAAATTCGTTTCTGTTATTGTTTTGTAAACAAAATTACTCTTTTCCCGGTTTCAAATACGCGCTTATTCCGAATAATGGAACATTCTCCATCCAGCCTTGGTCAGTGTATGGCAACATAGAGAATCGCAGTCCCTTAAGATCAGGATTACTGCTGACGAAGTTCTGCAAGGATTTCGCTTTTACATTTACAGACGCTTTTACCTCTACAGGTATCACTCTATCCTCCACCTGAATAAGAAAATCTATTTCCTGAGTCGCCGTGTCGTTTGCCCAATAGTATATTGGAATATCCATTGGCTTCAGCTGTTGCATAACGTATTGTTCGGTAAATGCGCCTTGGAATTCTACAAAGACCTTATTTCCGAACAGCATCGTTTTTGGAGGTGCCTCACACATTGAGGCAAACAGGCCACAGTCAAGAAAAAACAACTTGAAAGCCGAGGCGGTCAGCAGAATTTTTCCACTTTAACAACTCTTTATAAATCTTCCTTCTCATATCAATAATTTTATGCCGCAAAAATACAAATTTTATTTTATATAGCAAAAAAAAATAATACTTTTCAATGCTTCCAACTAAAAATATCAACTTTTTTAACGGTTAAAACCTCAAAATTCACTGTTTTTCAATAAATTATCATTCTGAAAAGTGTAATAAATCAGGATTTCAAGTCTTGAAAAGTGTCGAAAATCGCTATTTCAAGTCTTGAAAAGTGTTGTGAAATCGACTAAACTTGGCGGTTTTGGTGATTTTTATGTCAAATTGACTTCCGTTTCGATGTAGGCTCATTCTTCAATTATTATCCCCTCGACGTAACGGCAGTCGCTTGCCCTCTTCGTCGAGGAAGTCATTCAACATCAGGCGTTTGCACATAAGTGTGAAACCCGGGTAACGACTGTAGCGCAGAAGCTCCTTTTTGCATTTATGGACAAGCTGAACCATACCGGCATCGGCAAAACGGGGCTGCGCAAAAGCATCTTCCAATTCCATCAGGAACTTATCCATATATCCACGGATGCGGTAACCGCTATGAAGATAAAACGCAAGATTCCCGTATGTGGTATCATGCTTATTCGGCAGAACCAGCATGTTTCCTATGGTTTGATGCAGTTTATACACGGCCTCTATGCGCTGTCACAACACTGGCGAAAGCCCGAACTTAGAGACCGCCTTGTAGTTGTTTTCGGTTAAACGGATTCCAAACAACGAAACGAACGGGTTGACCTTACATGTACGATACTTTAAGTAGTCAAGTGCGTCGTAATTCAACTCATCCCACGCATCCTTGAACACTAATGAGAGGATAGCCTTCACAATTGGAGTATCATTTGGGCTGTTAAGATTAACGCCGAAATACTTATCATCCGGAGTGGACCTGCTATCATATCGGTTGAACGATGCGGAGAAGTCATAATAAGGCAGCTGGTCGATGTCGCCTTGCAACTTCTCGTTCACAAAATCATTAATCAGGTCGATGGCGAAAGTGCCGTTCGCTTTCATCAACCTGAGCATCTCCTTTTCCTCCCGATATTTTTTCAATCGCTCTTCAATGTCTTCCATTCTTACTCTATCATTAAAAGTTTAGCATTAATACGATACCACTTATTTCATATTCTCAATTTCGTTTCTGTTATTGTTTTATCAGCCATTCCCACACAGACATAATGATGATTTTGTGTCCGTTGTGTATCACCGGCTCCCTTGTGTCGTTATACGTAAGCAAGTAGATGTTTTCTGTGCCGGTGGCCTCTGCGCCGTTTATGCATCCCCGGATTTCACGGTTGTAGGTCTTTGGATTTGTGATGCTGTATGACACCTGATACACGGCCAATGTCCTGTTGCCGTCGCAAACGACGAAATCGCATTCCGAGCGTCCGTTTTCGTAATAATACACATCCTGCATCGCATATTTCGTGCGGCGCCGCAACTCCAAATACACGATTGTTTCCAGCCTTAAGCCAAGGTTCTCTCCGGCGAAGGCATTCTCCCGCTCGTTCATAAACGCCACGTCGATGGGATAATACTTCATATTCCTCACACGCAGGCGGCTTCTCGTGGAATACTTATTCAACGGCGAGATGAGATATGTCTGCTGCAAATACGACAGATAATTACTCAAGGTGTGCGATGACCTGAAATTGAAAAGCCTCATCAGCGTCTCCTGCACTATCACCGCTGGAGCCTCGTTCAACAAATGATTAGTCAAGTCTGTAAGGGTCTTTACGTATCTTACGTTGAATCGCTTCTTGATGTCCTGGTTGATAATACTGGTAGTCAATGTGTTGATATACCCTTTCACATTATCCTCGTTCATCAGCTCTGGCAAGCCGCCCTGAAGGAGATATTTGTCGAAAGCCGCCGCCAAGAAGCCTCGCCTTTTGGTCGTTAATGGCGACAGCTCCACCTTGTTGAAATTACAGAAATCGATGAAAGAGAAAGGATAGAGCTCTATCTGGTGCGCACGGCCGGTGAGATGTGTTGCCAACTCGCCGCTCAGCAATTTAGAGTTGCTTCCTGTCAATATCACGTGCAGCTTCTTCCGCAGCATCCTGTTTACAAACAATGGCCAACCCTCCACATTCTGTATCTCATCCAAGAGCATATACTTGAAGTCGCCATAAATCTTGTAGAAAGCCTCAAGGATGGTATCCAAGTCATCGGTAGCGACACCAAACAGCCGCTCGTCGTCGAAATTCAAGTAGGCGAACTCCACCCCTGCCCTCTTCAGCCTGTTGATACAAAGCGTTGACTTGCCGCTGCGTCTCATGCCAATAACCACTTGAGCGAGATTGCTGTTCAAGTTAATCTGCTCTTCCTCCGCGCGATAGCAATAGTCATCTATCGAATGCTCTTCCAAATCCTCCTGTTGGTTGAGAACCACCTTCTCGATAACACTGTACTCCATACAAAACTATTTTGCCGCAAAGTTACTCTTTTCTTTCAAAACAAGCAAGAAATCCGCCCAAAAATTGCCTCCGCTGCTGATAATTTAACATTTTCAACCATTCCAACTGCTGATAAATCGCACTTTTTGAGTCTCTCCACTGCTGATAAATCGCACTTTTTGAATTGCGTTTCACAACTTTTTAATATTACTTTCCTGGATTTAAAGAAATTCATTTATTATATTTATGACTAAAAAAGCATTATAATTCAATGCGTTATATGCGATTTGAAATTGTTCCCCAAGTTGGTGAACAATTTTAATAAATGTAAAATAAAACAACGAAATGTTTAATTTATTGGATAGCGACAATGTGCGGCCTGTCGTAGTCTTTATCGACGATGAGCATTGAGAGCGGTTTCATTGTCCATGTGGATGCTTCGCCTACGGTGCAGCTGTAGCTTACGATGAGGCTGTCGCCACGACATTCAATTGTTTTGGGATTAATTTCAGTGGGGCGGTTTGTCTCCGGCAAAACAAGAGTCAGCACAAACTCCTTATTGAAATTTATCTCCGTTGGAGCCCCGTTCTTTCCCATTACCGGCGCACATCCGAAAAGACTGTCGAACTGGCTCTGCTCTGTAACTTTCAGCACCGCCATTTGTGTGTCGCGGTTTTTGCAAGAATCTGGAATCACCGCATCGTTGCGCAGAAAATAATGGTCTGCAACCTTATACTCCACCCTCTTCGCATTCTTCGCAACCCCACTCGCCTTGCCAGCCGCCTCACTCGTATTCACCGAGGCGCTGCCACAAGAAACAAAAACCACTCCCGCTACCAACGCAGCGGATAAAACAAAACTTGTAATAAATCCTTTAATCATAATTCTTTTCATTTGCCGCAAAGTTACTCTTTTCCGTCAATATAAGCAAGAAAACCGCCCGAAACATGCCTCTATTGCTGATAATTTAACATTTAAAGACAAAAATAGTTATCTATATGAAATTGGGTAATCAGTGATTACCCAATTCACCAAGTTCTCCGCCGATGAATATGCGAAGATTATCGCAATAGTTGCAAAACGGTTCGTAAAATGTTAAATATTTAGGATTTTCCATAGAAAATAAAATTTTTTCTTGCTCATATTGTAAATTTTATCTATTTTTGCCAGCGAAATTGCAATGCAACTGCAATAGGTGCCGAAAAACGGCACCTTTCGCAGTTGTAATGTCAAAAAAAGGTGACGTATGGTAGAAGATAGCATGACAGCATGGGTGAACAAGATGCCGACTGTGGGTAGATATTTCTTCTCACGGGATGATGTCATTAGGGAATTTCCTCGACTGAAATCTATTGGCATAAAAAGTGCACTGAGGAGGTTGACCGAAAGCGGAAGAATCTTTTCTCCTTGGCGTGGCTTTTATGTGGTCATCCCGGAAGAATATGAACCATACGGAGTGGAGCAGTCTTTCTTCATCGATGCTCTGATGAAGTATTTAAAAAAAGAATACTATGTCTGCCTCCTTAATGCTGCAGCTCTTCATGGCTCTGCCCATCAGGCGGTGATGAGTTTCTCGGTCATGATTTCAGCTCCATCGCTAAGAAATACTCAGAAAGGGGATATGGTCATCGACTTTGTGTCAAGAAAACGTATGCCGATGAAATATGTGCAGCAGCGTAAGAATCGTACCGGATATTTTAATGTGTCATCACCAGAACTAACTGCTTTAGATTTGGTTTCTAACTATCAGAAAGTGGGAGGCTTTAATAGAGTTGCCGTTGTTATGAGCGAGCTCACAGAGGTCATGGACATGTCGAAGGTAGATTCAGAACTGCTATCCTATTTTTCGATAGCTGATGTCCAACGGCTTGGTTATCTGCTTGATGAAATATTAGAGGAAAGTGAGATGGCTGATATGCTTTTCAGTTTGTCTCACACTCATTTCAGAAAGGCAGTATTAAAGAAATCCAAGCTTGCAGATGATGCAGAGTTTAACGATAAATGGAAATTATTTATTAACGAAAATATAATAGTAGAAGAATGATACCACAAGTTGCGATTGACGAACATAGAAAGGTTGCCCCATGGAGAAATCTGGCAATGGTGGAGTAGGCTTACCAACGCAAGTCTCAACATAGACAATGTACTGCAGTGCTATCAAAAGTATATGTCGTTTACAACCGAGCATCTCCCCACATACAAGGAATATGTGAACAATATGGAAGAGAAAATGCACGATGACGAATTCCTTGGTGATACCGTTGGCTTGCTTCAACCCTCGTTGAAATTTAATCCTCAGCAGGGATACGAACTTATTAAAACTCAACTTATAGATAAGCTCCCTGGAGACAGAGATTAATCTTGATATTCGCGCATACGAAAATGCTTTCGACACATAAACTTCAATAACGACAATATGATAACAGTAAGCCCATTCACCGGCGGCAAAGTAACTTTGCACAAAGAAGTCGATACCGTAAAATATCGAGGAGAGGAGTACACATACATCCGCTATTTCTATGAATGCGACGACACCCACACTCACTTTACCGACAACGAGATTGACTGGATGAGCGTCTCGCAAGTTTACAATCAGTACCGAGCAAAGCACGGCATTCCCAGCACCGAAGAAATACAAGCCACACGAGAGAAGTATGGTCTGTCGAAAAGAAGAATGTCTAAAATTCTCGACATCGCCCCTACCCGATACCAGGATTATGAACTCGGCAATGTGCCAAGCGAAGCCGACGGCATCAAACTGAAATCTATCGCCGACCCCAATGTGTTTAAGAACTATTTAGCAGCATCCCGCTCCAAGTTCTCCGCCGATGAATACGCAAAGATTCTCGCCATCGTTAACAAGCACTCTGGTATGATAATCGACAAACCGACGAGTTCAAATATATAATCCCTTAACATTTATGCCTTATTAGTTGCCTATATGAAATTGGGTAAACAGTGTTCACCCAATTCAGAATGATAATATAAATCAACCTCTTTATCTATTTCAAACTCTCTTCAAACAGTTTTTCTTGTTTTACGCACGTATTTTTATTTTATTTTACGTGTGTCATAGTGCTTATTTTCAATTAGTTATAGCATATCGACCAGATTTACAATCACGTAAATACACGTATTCCTTTTTTTATTTTACATGGTGGCTATGTCTTATTTATGCAATTCAACTGCAATAGGTGCTGAAAAACGGCACCTTTCGCAGTTGTAATGTCAAAAAAAGAATATGTATGGCAGAAGATAGTATGACAGCATTGGTAAATATTTTACAAAGTTTTGTAAACAAATATTAATTTACATAAAAGAACAAAAGATTTTTCACTTTTTCGCTCTTTGTTTGTAACAAATATGCTACCTTTGCATCGTCGTATGACAAAGTGCTCTCAGAATTATGAAAACTAGGGAATTTTGTCGAATGCTGACGAAAGCAGGATGCTATATCGTCAGACATGGGTCGAGGCACGATATTTGGTATAGCCCTATAACGGGACTACAAAGTGCAGTGCCAAGACATGGAGCCCAGGAGTTAGGCTATGCCCTGTTCTTGAAACTAAAGAAAGACTTGCTCGGGAACTAACCCGGGCAATCTTTCAGAGGCTTCTGAATTCCTTAAGTTCTATTCTGAGACACTTTTTGGTGATTAAACTTGCAAACAAATATGGAAAGAGTAAAAAGATTGGTAATTGTAGAAAGAGGCAAGGGGAAGAACAACTTCTCCTGTTTTGCAACCGAAAATGTCGGGAAATGCGTTCTCATCGGTTTTGGAAAATCCGCACGAGAGGCGATGGATGACATAAAGACAACAGCAAGCGAATATAAGGAAATGGCAGCAGAGAAGGGAGAGGAATTTCCCGACGTGGAATTTGATTTCCGTTTCGATGTAGGCTCATTCTTCAATTATTATCCTCTCGACGTAACGGCAGTCGCAAAGTATATCGATGTCAACCCCTCTGCACTACGCCAGTATGTGGCGGCAGTGAGGCAGCCCAAGCAACAGCAGATAGAAAAGATAAAAGAAGGAATAAATAAATTAGCATACGATTTGGGCTCCGGGATGTTAATCGACAAACCGACGACTTCATACATATAACCCCTTAACACTTTTTAAATTTCGTCCGTTAGCAACGGACGAATTTGAAAATTTAACATTTGTGCTTTGTTAGTTGCCTATATGAAATTGGGTCAACAGTGTTGACCCAATTCAGAATATACTATCAATCTACCTGTGTTATGTCTTTTCATAATTTCTCGTATTACCTTTTGTCAAAAGAGTTTTTCCCATAACCCTCTCTCAAAGAGTATTTATAACCCCTGAGAACAACACGTTTTGGGAGTAAGTGCTTGTTATCGCAAAAGCAAATGGATGGTCAAAAATCATTTCTATTCGCTCTGTCTCTTCAGGAGGCAGACACCCCGGCTATTATCTTACATCGACCCGAACATAGTGAGATCCATCCAGTTGCCTCCGAAGATAAAATCGTGGGCGGAGGCAGTTATCGGCCAGAGGAATATTGTAACTATAGGTTTCAATATGAACCAGGCAAGCACCGCCGAAACGATGCCTACCAATATCGTCTGCGGACTGAGCGCGGCAAAGCAGCCGAGTATCCACAGAATCGGCACTCCTACGATAAGAGCCCACAGCGCACCGTAGAATGCGATGAAGAAAATCCACACGATGATATTTATAATGAATGATAGCATATTGACAATTCTATTTTAACCTATTGCAAAATATCATAATTCTTATTTGCCAGCATTGTCTTCTTGCTCACGATTTAAAATGCGTTCCATATTCGCAGGACTGAAAAAGCCGTCAAGTATTACTTCACCATCCTTTTCCTTTCTTATCTCATCACGAATCTCCTCCAGCTCTTCTTCTGTAAAGTCAGAGACCTTAAAGCCGTTTTCTTTAATTGTTTCCTCCAATTCTTCCTCAGAAATAGGTATGTTGCGCCATGAATGATCTTTGAACTGTATGCCTATATCGTAATATTCAACCTCCTTCATAAACCGATTTATAACCTTTTTATAGGAACCGTCTTCATATTCCCAATTCGTATAAAATATATTCTCTATCTCGTATGTATCTTTTGCTTCTGGTCTTTCAAGACATATTCTTTTAATTGGTTTAAAAGCATATTCACCTTCCTTTTGTTCTTCCAAAGGTTTCTCTACGAGTTCTACGATTTCCTCAGTAACACAAAGGTTAATTAAACCATTTTCCATCACATCTATATAACTCTCATCTGTGATAGGAATTATCAAGCAATCGTCCTCCAGTCTCGGAACCCTTCGTACAACCTTATGTGCTTTTGGTAAATTATTCTCGTCAATCTCCGGGGTATCGAAAAGATTGAGTTTGCCCTTCACGTTGCGGATGGGTTCATCAAACAGATAAGCATCCTCGATTTGCCACTGGTGTTCAACATGTGAAGCCCATACGGAAGTTGAGTTATTGACATCTCCCTTGACTGTTACATAGCCAAGGATAGCTGAGTATTCCATATCTTCGAACTCAGGGATGTTCCCAAACAACTGCTCATTCATGATATTGTTCATCTGCTCAAAGATAACCTTGTCTAAATAGTTCTTTGTCATCTTGCTTGAAGAAACATGAATTAAAATCTTACCCTCGTACTTGGGAGCCCAAGAACGATTTTCTATGTCACTGATGCCGTATGTCAGCAATGTTGCCCACGGCTGTTTAACTGATAAAGTTTTCATAAGCAAATCATTTACTCAAATTAAATTTCTCGCTGCAAAGGTAGGTTTAAACGACGCAACGTATCAGAGTTCCGTTCTGAAAGAAGTACATGGCGTTGGTGTCATTTTAATAATTACCAATCATCACCCTCATTTCCGGATAGTCCGTTTTGTACGGCATTCTGTATTTTGTCCATAATCACATTAGAATAGGCATGTGTCATAACCAGGGCTTTCGACGACGTTTTCTTTGCTCTATGTCCATCCTTTGGAACAAAAGGATAGCAGGAGTCTAATGTCCATTTCTCATACACTTTGGTGGGTCTGTTTCCACCCATTGCTCCCATTATTCCGCCGCCGGCATTCTTATCTATGTCATAAGCCTGAATAGAGTACGTCACTCTAACTTTATTATCTTTGATGTCAACTTTTATTACAGGACTGATATTCACTCGATAAGAGTTAAGACCTCCAACGTGTACTGCTATATCTGCCACATATCCATTGGCGATAATAGTACCGAGTTCCTTGTCATTCAGTTTAATCACAGAATTGGCATCATTGAAAGATGCAGTGAACCAATAGTTCAGAATTACATAGAGTTGTTCTTTGGTCTTTCCTTCGCACGGAATTACCTGAACATAGGTTAGCGACTGGTTTTTGTCAAGCGTCAGCTCTTTTGCCAAATTCTCGGCAGCCTCAGTCCAATCATCACCGTATTTTTCAACGGCATACTTCTCAAGCTCTTTGGCTCTCATCAATTGTGCGTCTGCACAGATGTTGGCGCATACTAGCGCAACAATGATACAAATAATATTTTTCATGTTGTTATAAATTAAAGACGCTGCAAATATACAACATTTTTTACAAACAACAATGGATTGGAGCCAAGTTGGACAAACTTGAACAAATCAATCAGGCGGTATCACCTCTAAAAACGCCACCTCGCCTTGGGTTTTATAGTTGCCTCTCACCTCCCCTCTTATTACACATTTAGCGACCAAAGGTTCTCCCTTTTCCACCTTATATATAGATATGATATCACCGGGCTTAAGACTGCTATTGATAGCCGACAACACTTCAAGCATATTTTGCCCGTCGTATTGTTTTACTCTAAACGACACCTCACGGTCTAAATATTTCAAATTCACGACCGAGCCTATTTCCAACTGCTTCACATACACTGCCTTATCCTCATAATCCCAGATACTGTCTGTCGATATAGTCCTTATGTATTCATTCCAAGATGAATATCCAAGATAGATAGCTATTGTGTTTAATGTGTATTCGTAGGTTTTATGCTCATCATTAATGAAACCGAACAGCCGTCTAAGTGTTGTAACACCTATCGAACGCCCTGTTTTTGCCTCTATCATAGAAGCCAGCGTTGCCAAATCCTTGAATTGTTCAAACGACAACGCCGACTTCTTTTTCAAGTCTTCAATTATCTGTTTACTTAAAATCATTTCACTTTTAGTTTACAGCGTTAATAGTGTCTCCGCCATGTTTTGTAACACGAGGACGAATACTTATTTTAACCGGTCGCATCGTAAAAGCTCTGTCGGAGGCCTTATTTGCCCAAACATACGCCTCTCCCGAACCCAGCGCAGCCATTTCTTGCGACGTTAATGTCTGCAAGGCCGTAATGGCTTTTTGTACATGCTTCACCCAATTCGGAGAACTGAATTTGTGCATAACGACCACCGAGCTAAGTTCTATAATCTCAGTGGGTAAACTCATCGGGTCCTGACTTGCTATCATCACTGACACACCTTTATGACGCATTTCTCTTATAGCACCTGTTATCGATTCGACAAGGTCTTTGTTATTCATATATTTATGAGCCTCATCAAAGACAATGAATTTATTGAATGTTTTTCCATTAACAACCTTAACATTTGAGAAAATGTCCAGCATAACGACAAACAATCCCAACGCCTCTTCTTTCTCAATATACTCATCGCGCAAATCCACAATAACGAGTCTGCCTGGACGAAGATATTGGCTTAAATGATTGCCATCAGTTATATAGTCGCTTGCAAAACGTAATTTCTGTTGAGCTAAAGTACGTTGGGCATTAGTAAAATACATATCGCAATCAAGACCCGCTTTTATATTTGCGAGCGACATATTATTACGACAATTCTTCATAATCTGTTTTAGCTCTTTTATATACGTTGCATCATTGCCAATGGCTCCAAGCAAGAACATCCAATCTTTCAATTGCAATTCAGACGAGTCAAATCCTATTGGGTGTACCTCTATATCCGGATATTCAGCCTGTCGCCTATTCACTTGACTTTCAGGTGTCAACAATACTACATCTTTCACACTACCTGCCTCTGCGCCGTATTCAGATTTGAGTTTTGCAAGTTGACCTTCTGCGTCATTTGGATAAACAATTGAAGTGAATTCTGGAGCATAATCCATACTGTCGCTGTAATGGAATATCACACCAGCCATCGGTGCTGGTAATTTATTTATATTCGGGAACTGTTTTACCACCATTTCAATAACAGAACCGATTGTATAACTCTTCCCTGCACCTTGCACACCGAAGAGACTAATCGTATTGCACTCATCCAAGTCGAACGCTACCCTTCTGCCATTGCTTGGAACTTTACCTAAAATACCATATTGGGGAGAATCACCGTTTGAACCGATAATAACGTCATAATCAGGACCTTTATAATCAGTTTTCACTTCATCTTCCTGCGGATGGACAATTACGGGTGTTACAGGTTTCGGTTCTTCTGTCGATGGAAAACTTACAGAAGCCAAATCTTCTTGTGGTTTTGTCGTTGGATTTGGAGTCTCTGATTTATCCTCTTTGCCTGTTACAGGTTTCTCTGGTTCTGTCGGTTGAGATTGATTTTCATCCTGTTTTGTTGCTGGATGAGTATAACCTTCTGCGCACGAGTCTGGATTAATCAAAGGTGATAAATTATCTTCTTCATCCTCGTCTTCAATCTTTGTGATTTTAGTGGGTTCGAAGAAATTCACAAAATCTTCATCATCTTTTGCGGCAAGCACAACCGTTTCCAAAGAGCTTTCCGGGTCTAAAATCTCTTTTATAACAGAACCTCCCATAGTATAAATTACGGCGTCACCTACAAAGCACTTCTTCTGTCTGTCTTTCTGCAAGAAATTATATATTATTCCAAGCTGCTTGAAACGGATTGTATATCCATACACAAGTTTCGACAGGAATTCCAAATAATTATGAGCCAGCTCCGGGGAGAGTTGTCCGAATCTCACAGAACGTTTAATATAAAACTCTAATAATGTCTTAAGTTCTAATGTTTTCAGTTCCCTATCAAGCCTATCAACGCCATCCAATGCCATCTCAAAATGAGAGCGCAATACTTCTACCGTATTTCCTATCTGAGATAATATCTTGTTGTGAAGCTCATCCTCTTGGTATATGGAATTCCTGCACTTTATCTCCACCACAATTATAAGAATTTCCTTCTTCTCGCTATTTATTTTAACCACGAGGTTGTCTGCTCTCGATTTCTCTTCATCATCTCCAAAAAGATCTTTATGTAAGTCTATTGGTATAATGAACGACTCATTCATAATACCTTTTTTCTCCAAGAAGCGTTTTGTCAATGTTGTTCCGATAATCTCAAAACCCTTATTAGGGGTTTGGCTTGCCTGCATTATTAAAGAGCTGCTTACTGCTCGTACATCTTCCAAGATTTCTTTAAAGTTCTTCATTTGAGTAAAATCCACTTCAAACTCTTTAAAGACAGGATGCATCAGGTATTCTATTTCGCTTGTAGGCAATGTTGTGAGGAAAGATGAAATGCCACTTGCCTCATTTCTTGGTATATAATCAAGTAAGTATGGCACGTCATTATCGTTTTCACATGGCAGGTCATAAAACTCTGGTCCCATATTCTTATCGAATGTTATTACCCAATCGCTGCTTTCGTGTACGAATTTCAGAAGCATCTTATCAACATCTTTCAGTCTTAAAGTGGTTGCAGGAACAGACTCTTCTAATGTGGAGGATAACAAATGTGCCACTGTGTTTTGTAAACGCGCAAACAAACTTATTTCTATGTCTGCAAAGTCATTCACAGGATTCGGTAAGGTTTTGTTTGAATAATATCTGTTCCACACGAATGACTTTCCCTCTTCTTTTGACATAACAATGCTTTTGCATATAGTTCCATTTAAATAGAAAGACCTGCTAAGCTCATCTTGACGAACCAACTCGGTATGCACAGAGAAAGGACTAATCAAGAATGTCAAATGAGCCTGATATTTTTTAGGAGAACTTATATATTCACTAACTGTGTTCATTGAAAAACGCAGTTTGGGAAATAGTCTGTTTGATGATGCCTGTGAGAACACTTCCGCCTCATCAGAGATTTTTGCCTCCGGATCTAATAATCTTTTCAAAGCCTCACCAGATTGCAACATGCTGTTTTCCGAGAAAAGCCTTATCTCGTATGACAATTCACGACCTATGTTCCACTTCTCTAATTGAATAAGCGCATCAGCAAACACAGAGGCATCACCGGCATTAAATAAATTGATTACCAATTTGTCGGTATAAGGGTGTGAAAGAGCATAATTGAATATATGACGGCAAACCAAGGAGATATCAACATCACTTTCTATTCTCTTTTCTACTGATATGTTTAATAAAGTCGCCACGTATGATTTAAGTTGTCTGAAACTCGTCGAGTATTCATCATCCAAAACCTCTCCTGGTTTAGAATATATTCCCCAACCGAAAGTAAGCTCGCCAATATACTGATAAGCCTCCTCTATATTGCCGGAACATAATACAGCTGGAGCTATTTCCATAGGAAGACCATTCAAAAACAACCTGTCGAGTTTACGATACCAGTCATTCTTATACTTTGGATTTTCTATGGTCTTACTTTCCCAATCCAGATACAACTCATACAGATTTACCATCCATGCAAGCCGCAAGGGATGTAATGGACTAATTAATTTTACCCTTGTTTTAGAGCCATTGGGTAATTCCACGTCAAGATTAACAGTCTCAAGATTTTGCAAAGTTGAAATTTTGCTTTCATCAAGATCCTGTTCTAAAAGTCCTCTAATCCATAAATCGTAGTTTTGAATATACTTTTTTACCAACTCTATATTAGTGGGCAAATCAAATGTACAAGTCAATCCTTTTCCATCTGCTGCAGACTCTTTGATTTTTTCGAACAAATCCTTATGAGCTGCAAGCAATTCATCGGGTACATCTAAAGAATCTGCCTTTACGAATACTGGTTTTTGATCTGCTGTGTCATTAGGATTCATCAGCATAGTATCAGTGGGGTTTCCGCTTAACAAGGCATCCACTCGACCTAAGACACTGGAATTATTTAAGAAAGTGGTTTCAAGTTGTATCAATTTTTTTGCCACTTGCAATTGGAAAACAAATGAAGGTCCAAAATCAAATTGATATGTATTACCCAAGCTACCCTCCTGCCAAGCATTAGGTTGCAAAAGAAATTCTTTTAATTCCATCTTCTTCTCTTTAAATCGGGAAGAGCGATATTGGATTATCGCCTGAGTTACAGTGTTTATCTTCGTTCCCTTTTCACTCGTATTGGTGGAAATACCTGTATCCTCCTGATTGTTATATATAGAGAATACCGCACTCTCATTACAATAAGCGACTCTATTATTTAGCCTGTACGCATCCATAATCAAATCAGGGTTCTTTTGGCATGCTTCCAACCAGTCTTGCTGCACGCTATCTTCTTTGAACTCCATGTTCATTTCCCGTGCGATACCATTTTCATCTAATACTCGCACTCGTATCATATATTCACCATCCTCGAATTGATTATTGGCTATATTTACAGAAAGCCTTCTTTTCGCTCTTCTATTTGTACCAACTTTAGCTTTTTTAAGCACAGCTATCTCACTGAAATCTTCTATATTAACCAATGAAATTTCAAAGAAGCATATATCAGGATCATCTTGGGGGGATGGCTCTGCTACCACTGTGAAAGAAACTTTACATTTAGCGCCATCCCTATCTGGAATACTCAATACATATTGCCCATCTTTACTTTGTATCAGTTCTGTATTTGGATTATTTCCTTTTGCCAATTCGCATACTACTTTAACTTTATCAGAATCCTTGCCTCCATCAGCAAGTGGAAGTACATTGTAGTTATATTCAGGATGATTTTCTAAAATATCTTGAAAGAGAGTCTGGCTGTCATTTATTTCTGTACCAGTATTTAAATACGACACCAAATTTTTCTGAATAGTATCTTTCTGTAATGGTATAGCAGCTATCCTTTCGCTTGCTGATTTTGAAAAATCACTTAAAGGAGTTGATACTTTGTATAGGTTCAGCATAAACCTTCTTCTGTTTATATTACCATCTTGTAGAAGTTGTTCATCTGGCAATATTCCAAAAACGAATAAGCCATTACCCCAAGATTTATTATCATAATGGTTTAAATCAAGATAAAGTAAATAATTAATAACAGCCTGTAAAGAAGGCTTAACTTCTGCTTTCAATAACTCTTTTATCTGTGACCATTGTGATTCCTTATCAGATGGAATGTCACGCAATAAAGATTCAAAGAATGGATATTGCAAATCAGCCACATTTAAATTTTGGAATGTAGCGTCACCGTATGAATCTTCCGCAGAGGTGCGACTATTTGACGGAACAAGCACTAATAAAGCTTTTTCCGGGTCGTTTCGCATCTCGATTAATTTTGAGGCATGAATATATTCAACACCTTTTTCTGTTTCAGAGAGTATGAACATTGACAGGGATTCATTCTTGGATTTAAGCAATGGAAGAAGTATTAGAAGTTCTCTCATTGCCAATCCTGTAATTTTCATACAATGACCAGCCTTTGCCTGTTTAAGCACTGGCGTGTAAGCGTCAACAACAAAATTTATATAACGCTCGTAATATGTTTTTTTCAACTGTTCCATAATTTACAATTTATAACGTGGGCGAATTTTTTGAAGGATGCAAGCATCACTCATATCGGTATAGAATCCTATTTGGCGCAATTTATTTTTAAGAGCCTCCATATTTTTAGAGAAAGCAGCGTTAGTTTCCACATCCATATCTGCGAACCGGGGCTCATCAGCTCCATTAATAATCAATCCATAGCGTTGTCTTATAGCTGTAGCCAAATCATCAATGGATAATGAGCAACTTTCGTAACTGCCATCCTCTTTCTCTTTCAAAACAAGAAGTTGGACTAAAGTCTCAAGGAGTTTTGAGCCTATTACACCTCTTCTGGGATGCCTCTTTGAGCGGCTGTCAGCAAGAAGCATAGATGGGGAATTTTTCATAGATACGGAGTCTATAAATTCCTTTAAATAACGATATTGATAACTTCCTAAATTGGAATTCTCCATTATATGCACAAGCATTCCTAAATAATCTTTCTCAGGGAAATATTGCAGCAGTTCTTTAAAATCGTTTTGGTCAAAATCTCTATCACTTTCAGGTTCTAAATTATTTCTGATTTGTAAAAGTTCCATATTATAATACTCGTGCTCCTTCTCTGTTCCTTCTTTTATTAGCTCCATAGCCTCCTCCACAGAGCAATAACCATTTAATGAATGCCGCTTTTGAACCAAATCAATCATATAAGTTGAACGGATATACCGCCAATATGAATTTTCCATTTTCTCTACATCTTTGCATGCGTATTGAGACACGACACTATCAAGGTCGTCTGTCATATCAACGACCATGGACCAATCATCATTCACGTCCCTTGAACCAGTCTCAACCATTTTGGGCAGCAAATAAATCAGTTTCATAATATAAAGAGAAAGATGGAAACCGCAAAGGATACGAAGGTAGTCTATAAATACCGACCTTGGCAACTTGTCTTTATATATCAATAGTCTCTTAATATCTTCATTAAACAACTCTGCTTGTTTTGTCAAAAATGGCTGGGGAATATTAATTGTTTCTCTATTTATGCCCCTTATTTCTTTTAAATCTTTTGTGAGATATAATATTCCTGCTGTGTCTATATCTAAATCCTCATTATCCACTATCCCATTAGTACTTCTATCCCATCCTTTGCTAAGATATTTTTCAAGACCATTCATAACCTCTGGATTCGCATGAAGCATAAGGTATAATTGGTCAGCTGCTCGGTAATCACGGCAGAATTTCTTATTTAGTACTCTAAAACTAAGTAAGTGCAATGGCTTTAAGGTAGAAACGTGCTCTTTAACCACATTTCCACGATTAACGAGTTCCAGCAATGAACTTCTTAACCAATCATCCACTCCGTCTATATTTTCTGCTGCGCCTTTTATTTGTTCCCTGTTTTCAAGAGCTAATATATTTTGTTTCAATCTATCAATTGTATATTCATCTCTGTACATCATATTTATAGGTGCTCCGTGGGCATACATTTTAATATACAAATTAGTCAAAACTCTGTCGAGACTTACCAATTTGACATCCACATAAAATATATCTTTATTCAAGAAACCGACAATGGCTCCTGGTTTTAATCTTAATCCCATATCAATATTAATTAAGCGGTTCAATAATAATTTTCTTATTCTCGTCAAGTTTGATTATAGTAAACTGACGATTGTTCTTAGTTACAAGTATTTCCTTGTATGTTTTAGCCTCCAAGAGATTCTTGAAAATCTGCAGTTCTATGAATTTTCCTCGTAAATCATTTACAGAAGGACTGAAGCCCTCCTTTATATACTGCAACATTTCAAATAGATCCATGCTCACAGTAAGTTGTATAAACTTATCCTCTTTATGTCTGAAAGTCAGGCTATCCGGCTCATATTCAATATATTTTGTCAGATGTTCAGTCTTATTTACAAACAGTTCAAAATCATCTAATGGAAATCTTCTATAACTCTTAGCTATAGGGTCTTTAATATTCGAACTAGAAAGCATAAGATATCCTTTGCATAATGTTTTGTTGTCACATCCCTCACTGGCTGATATTGCATCTGCAAGGTCCTGCTTTGTTTCCTCTATACTATTTACATCCTCTTTTCTGAGCTTTTCTTCGAACGAAGAGATATGGCGATAAGGCAAGCGACTCTGATATTTAAACTCGTCAGTACCCTCAAAATACTGATGCCTTATAAAAGTTTTATGTCTCATTGTCAAATTATTTCGCACTGATGAATCTTTCACATTGTATGCCGGTACCAACTCGTTGTGTTGATTGAAATCTGTAAGCAAAGAAGACTTACGCTCACTAAATAATAGATAATCAGACGGCCTTTTAAAGCGGAAGTACAAATCTCTGTCAAAAGCTGGGATTGGCACACCTGCCACGTCTGTTTCATGCAACAACTTAACGAGTCTGTCTGCCGAATATAATGTCGGCAGCATTGATCCTTCTTCGTAAGTAGCTGGAGCAGTAAGATTGAAATAATAGAACTGCCAATAATATTCCTGTTTTTTCTCTTCTTTGACATATTCTACTAATTTCTTAACCTCTTCGCAAGAATAGTCTCTTGTAAGCATCCAAGCTATCATAGAACGTAAGTCACGCATAGTAATATGCATTTCTTTCTTATAGACAATAGTCTTCAAGAGCCATTCCAATCTGTTTATAACCTCGTCTCCTGCACTCTCGTCTTGGAATGTATCCACATTGTATTTAATAAAACATCTGTCTGCAATCGGGCATCCCTCACATTTTGTCCATATTTCTTTCTGTGTTAGTTTCTTAACTTGTTGTTCAAGCAGACTTGGTGCATCTTTGCTACGTGCAGTAACGGAACGCAAGTTTAAGTTTATTACCATAAGTCCAGGCAACAATTCTGAATGTCCTTCCATATAGAAATATTCCTCTATATTATCTTGTAAAACTTTCAGTCTTGGACGTGTCGAAAGGAAATCCACAAGTCTTCCCTCATTGATGGCGATAATACGCCCCTCCTTTACTTGAGTGTAATCATCCAAGTCATAGAAATTACGGAAGAATTCGTCCAACACTTGATTATTCCCCTTGTCACTTTCATCCTGTGAACCGTCATAGTTTGTCAAGAATCTCATTCCTGACAAATAAAAAGACGAGCCATTGTTTGAAGTAAGTGTTTTCCTGTCTGTACCGCAGCTCTCTATTTGGTGAATAAATGATGTTTTTCCATCACCGGCATTTCCTGTGATGATTACCAACCTATATTTCAGAGCCTTAATGTCATTCAACAATTCACGGTCTAATTTTGTTTCTGTATATGTAAGTTCATCAAAAATTTTCTTGTTCACGCTCGCACGTGTTCCGCTATTGCCATGACGGCTTTGACTATACAAAGAATTAATATAGTTTACTATATCTTCGTTTTCGTATGTTTTCCTTTCCGTCCTATATTCAGCTTTTATGATGCCATCCTGACCTATCTCTGCCAAAGCATCTTGCATCTCTTTGGCAGTCTTAAATCTTTGCGACTTATCAGTCTTTATTGACTTCATGACAAACTCTACCATTTTATCACTCAACTTATCGTTATAAGTTCTGATATTAGTAGGTTCTTTGCGTATGTTTGGCGCAAGAGAAGCTCCAGGCCAAGGATAAGCATGAGTGAGAAGTTGATACATTGTTATACCTAACGAGAAAGTATCAGCCGAGCAATCCCATTCTATTTCATGGCTGTTCTTTATCAAGTCGGGGGCCATATATGGTTGGGTGCCGGCAAAAGACTTGTCGTCTGTCGTTGTGGCAATATTAAAATCAATAAGCTTAAAGGTTTCACGTTTGTCCCACATTATATTGCTGGGTTTTATATCCCTATGATATACGGGAGGATCCTTTTCTTGCATATAAACAAGAGCATCCAAAATCTGCATTCCCATATTATATATCTCATTGTATGGCAAACGTAAATCACCTGCAACGTAGGATTGCAAATTTTCACCTTCCAAAAGCTCCATAAGGGTATAGAACATTTCTCCGTTCATTATTCTGTCATTAAAAATGAACTTGACAATGTTCTTATGTTCAAGTTTCTTTAAAGCTTCAAATTCACTTATGGCATTCTCTACAGACGCATCTCTGTCAAAAATTTTGATAGCATAATATTTTCTTTGCATATCATGCCATACCTTAAACACTCTTCCAAATCCACCCTTTCCAAGTTCCTCATAAAGCATCATACTTGGACTTACTTTCATTCCTGGTTTTAAGTCTTTAAGACTCAAGTCAGTGGCAGTCTTTAGCGTTGGATTTACCTTAACCTCGTTTTCGGATATCTTCACATGGTTATTAATGAAGTCAATCAATTCATCAGCTGTCTGCCATCTGGTTTCCTGACTGCAAATCGTATTTTTCACTACATCATCCATCCATGTTGGTAAATCTTTATTCACATTACTTGGTAAAAGGTCGTCTGTAAGGATTTGTCCCATGGAAATCTTAAAAATGTTAGAACTCTCGAATGGTACTTTTCCAATCATTAGCTCGTAAAAGATTACACCTAATGAGAATAAATCGCTATTTTGGAATGCATCGTTTTCTAAAACTTCGGGGGCTATATATGGGGTACCTTGGTCGATATTATAAAATACGGTATAGTCATAGTCCTTATGTTCCACAAACCAAGCTGAGCCGAAATTAGCTAACGCCGCCTTACCACCCTCATAAACATAGATATTCTCCGGACATACATTCCTGTGAATAACATTATGCGCTGCAGCTGTCTTTAAAGCGTTGGCAACATCTATAATTATGCTTAGCTTATCGGTTTGAGTAAACGTCTTTAAGCGTAGTTTTGCCCTCAGCGTACTTTCGTCTTGATAGCGGCTGATTTCATAAAAGTATGTATCCTCTTCATTCATTCTACACTCTGTTGTAACTATATAAGGTGACAATCCCATCTTCTTTTGTGCAGATGAGGCATTCTGAACTTTCTTCTTCAATTCATCCAGTTCTTGCGGGCTCTTGTCTTTCACTAATAACGGGAATTCACGTATCTTATACTTTGCTGTTGCAATTAAATACGGTTCACACAGATACTCTGTGAAATCGTCTGTTTCTTGCAATTTCTCTATTATCTTATATTCAAATATCTTAGTTTTTTCCTCAAATTTTTTCTCAACAGACGCTCCGCTTAAGAAATCTGCAATATCTTGTTGCCAAGGTTTTATACATCCTGCTTCTTTCTTAATAACCTCTGGATTCTCTATGAAATTGAGCAGTTCGTCGTTTAATGTAAATATCTGCTTATAAGTATTACAATAAGGATCCAAGCCAAATTTCGACTGCCTTGGATTGCTTAAGGTTACTATTGTTATAATCGCACCGAAATTCCAATCAGGATGATTGTTCCTAATCTGACTGGCCAATATTCTACTTTTCTTCTCAGCGCCATTAAAGGGATTAGCCACCTCCTGACCATTTCGGAACCAAGCGAAATCATCTCCTTCAAGATTACCACCCCAGTCTTTATTCTCGATATGGAAAACGGCATGCGGTGCTATAACAATACAATCATACTCCCAAACTTTCACCACATTCTTTGGCGTGGTGGCTGCAATATTGCAGTTGGGCACTATGATATAGTCATCCGGCAATTTCTCACGTAAAAAATCTTGCAAACGCTGTTCACCTACGTTCACCGGACCTTCATCGAATTTTGTCTTTTTTATTTTTGCCATGCTTCTTTATTTAATTATTTCTTTCAATTTGCTTATTATCCTATCCGCTCTTCTCGATATAAAAGAATCGCAAAATTCTAAGTATTCGTTGGCGACTTTCAGATATTTTATTCTATCCAAGTCCCGGTCTTTGTATCCAATGCCTGTAAAAATTTTCACAGGATGACCCTCTTCGTCCATAATGTCATCAAGCATAAGGTTTCTCATCATTCTTGAAAATCCTTCATCTGTCCTACAGTCAGTAAATGCATACTTGCCGCTGTTGATAAGGTCATGGAGTCCTATTTCACCTGATTTCCAATCCAAAAGAGTTTGCCGCAAAGCAACCATAAATGTGTCTATATATGGCCTCCATAGCCGCTTTCCTCTCGTTAATGCAACTTCAGTAGAATTGAGTGTTATCATCGATGGCAGCACAAAGAAGTTACCTATCGTATTACTTTGCTTATAGAAGCGGTTTATTCTGGTCAACAATTGCTTTGGGGGCGAGAACTTATCCAGACCCTTGATGTATTCCGGAGTAATCCTTGTCCCAAAGAGCCACGTGAAATGATTTACCCTATCCACTTGATATTTCAATTTCTCCATGCTTTCGTAAGTATAGCTCGGCCATGCGTCCTTGAATACCAATGACATAATCGCTTTGACAATCACTGTTTTTTCCGGAGTGAAACTATATCCGCCGCAGTCGGCAAATTTTTCGTCTGCCTTGGGTGTTCCAGTAATCCAATCATGAAGTGTCGAGAAATCAAAACTTTTCAGTTCCTCGATATTACCGTGCAATTTCTGGTTGATAAAATCTTGTAGAAGTGCCTTTGCGAAAGTACCGTCCTCCTTTGACTTTCGCAGACGCTCTTCCTCAGATTCCCTCTTTTTTTTATTCTCAAATTCAGAAGGCTCACACAAGCTCGTTTTGCGAAACTCGCAATGTCCTTTTATAACATTTTCACGAAACGTTTTTTTGAAAAGTCTGCCGCAGCCGTTTGCCGTCGCACTTATACCACGCGTATAGATACAACCTTCACAAACGGTTCCTTTCGGTCCCTGCCATTCAAAATTATCTTCCTCCTTATAGAATCCATCTATATCATCATCTTGAGCCAACCTATGAACCAACCTGCTTAATAAAGCCAATTTTTTGTCTTTGGGCTCGGGTCCAGGTTTTCGGGAAACGAGATAGAAATTATCATCCAGTCCTACAGGATGTTCCATTCTTTTCACAAAATCCTTATCGTATGAACGTGGATGCACATCCATACGCATTTTTTCATCAAGGCTTTTTCTTGCAATATCTACAAGCGTCTGTTGGCCACCAATAGCACCATTAATGAATTGCATACCTAAATCCGAATTTCCCATTATGCGTGCAGCTGCTTGCGGAATATGCAGTAGGAAAATCTGTGTTACATCGCCTACTTTGTATATATCCATAACCTTTAAAAAACTGTTGAAATGGAACGTACATAAACCCCATTTCTCTATATTCGGATTCGTTGCCATCATTTCTTGAGATTCACAGAATATGGCAGCATGAGCAGAAGCTATTAAGAAACGTGTCTTATGCGCAGGCTTCAACAACTTCGTCGTCGCATCAACGAAGAACCCCGCCCTGATAACATCACACACATGATAGGTGTTTTCTATATCCACAGGTGCGTCCGTATCCCGATAAAAGAATTGCAAACCTGGCAATGTCCAGTTGACAAGCTTTTCAAAAAACAGATTGAAATCAATATCTTGTTTCTTAGGCAAGTGCGAACATTCAGGGTCGAAAACACTGCCGTCTGTCGTCAAAAAGTATGGTTTTCCGTCCAATTCGGCATAGAAAGCATCATAAACATTCTCTTTCAGCCATCTTACTGTTTGGAAAATAGGAGGGAACAGGATCACGCCACTAATATGCCCCACTCCATGCAGATATTGAGTCGGTGTATTTTTGGTCTTACGCTTGGTATTCCAGAATGTAACGAAGCCTTCATGAACATCAGTGATAAATGAAAAACATTCTTTGAATATCTCCGTTCCATCAGGACGCATAAGATTATATTTAGAACCGCCTGTAACCTGAACACGGAAATAGCCTTCTCCACACGGCTCTACAAACCAGTATTTGTATTCCGTCAGAGCATTGCCTTCAGCATCCACTAATGCCCAGCGCCCATCTTTGAAATCTCCACGTTCTCCTTTGCCTTTTGTCATATTTTAGAAGTCATTAAGTGTTTTTCCATCCAGCCTTGATCTATACAAGTACACCCCGTAACTTTCATACGGGGGTCTATCTCTATGGCCTTACAATGTTCATAGTAATTGTCGAGGGCAAAGCGGGCAAACATCGTCTGTTCTTTCTCTTCGTCTTCATAGAAATAATATATAGTGCCGTATTCCGACACATCTTTTTCATCCTTGTTTACCTCGCCAAACAGAAGTTTATAACCCTTTTCGGCAATTTCCGGGGTGGTAATATGACTTATCATATATTTCTGCCGTTCAACAGCGATATCGTTCAACCCATTTTCCAAGATGGCAATCTTTTCTTTGAGGTTCAACAGACCATAAACGCTACGCATTGTATAGTCTTCCATCCCTGGCATCCCTTTGGGGAATGGGATATTTGCATATTTCTCCTCGTCCGTCACGTCCTCGTCAAAGAATTCGAAGAACAGCATAAATTTGTGGCTCATATCGTGATATATGAAGCTTTGCGGAATATATGTCTTGTGTCCACAAAATGGGCATTCCCATAAAAAAAATTCATTATCGAATATCTTATCCCTTAGTTCTGGATTCAAGTCCACATTGACAGAGTTCCAGAGATTGATTTTACCCTCTGCTCCGCATTCAGGACAAGATAACTTTTCTATTCGCATTTCAGACATAAGCAAGCATCTTTTATTGTTTATTCCATTTTTCTATCTCTTGTTCGACCATAGAAATAGCTTTAAGTTCTTTAACGTTAGCGTTGTGCCTTAAAGTATGAGCATTCTTTACCATACAATCAATCTCATTCATAACCTCAGCTCGCAATATTGGTACGGGTATCTGCAATAATAATTGTTGAATAGGACGACACAATTTAGTGCCTGTTTGTGTATTCCTAATTAAACGAAACCCATAATCTGTATCCAACCAACAAAACAGATATCCTGATGGAATTTCATCTGTAGCAATCATTCTTATAAATTCACCTGAAACCAGTCGTCCTTGTATATCTTCATTAGCATAAATTACATGACAGAAGCTCTCTGATTCTCCAAGCGTTCCTACACCTGCAATTAGGATTTCCCCATAATTGACTGTCTTGTTTAAATCTACTTTTTTCTTTGATATTTTTTTCCCTTTAATTATTCTATCAAATATATCTGATTGATTGATTAGCTCTATACCATTTTTAGATTCATTACGTGGAAATGATCCTGTAGAAAAAAGACAACCATTAGTTATAACATTCTGTAAAGGTTTTGTTTCACATTGAACTAATAATTTCATTTTTCTTATTCGTTCAGAATAATTAAAAGCGTTTATAGTTATAGCAGAAATTTCATTAATATTACGAGAAAAGACAGAAATATTCCTTTTTGCAGAATGGAAACCGAAACTATCATAATCATTTTCTGTTAAATCGCGCAATCCTGCTTCCTTTTTCAAAGTTCTTTTCGCTGCATGTAATAATATTTCAGACTCCTCTCTTAATTTTGCCGATTCTTGAATTAAATCATCAACCTTTTGCTGAAACTCTTGAGGAAAGTCAGGGATTGGAATTACACTTACATTTTCAGGTTCAATATGTTGTATTACGGCACCAAACGTTCCTTGTGTTAATAAAGAATAACCATATTTTGTTGACAAGAATGCATACACATAACCTGATCTCAGGATGTTATTCGGCACAAGCCGAATAACATCCTGAGAAGCAAGCTTCTCAGCATGTTCTTTTGTCGTAAACACAGTATTACCTATTGTACCTGAACAAGATATAAGAATCCAACCTTTTTTTAAATTCTTATCCTCTATATCAGGTGTATATTTACGTGAAATTAATTTTATGTTGTTCAAATCAGATTTTAGCATATCGGAGCTTCCTATTAATTCTATACCATAATCAGGATTTGAGACATAAGTTCTTTTCCAGCGCCCTGCATGAAAAATACGCTCGGCTACATCACCAATCATTCTACATCCATAAGGTGATTTGCAAACATGAACCTTTGCAAGAACCCCGTCGCTAAGATGAAAGCTGGCATCAAACCTTTGGGTCTTTAAATTTTCCTTTATATTTACAACATCAACTTTCATATCTTATTTTCCTCCTTAAATTTTTGGTATGCCTCAGCTACTTCGGGTAAGTCATCATCAAGTATTTTTATACGTTCTTCTCGAGAGCGTATAATCTCCTGACCATCATTATTATACATAAGCCATTTTTTAGTATGCTTGAAAAGAATCTCTGCGCCGTCATCATCTTTCTTGTAAATAGGTACACCACGACGGTCTTTGCCAACTTTCTCCACTATAGCCATAAAAACATTATAGTCCTCTTTATCAAGTGGTTTAAGCATTTCTTCAAACGTCTTTTTCTGTAAGAAAAGTAGTGATGCCTGTACTCCCACTTGAGGCAAGAAAGTCTCTACAGGTAAATCAATAGAGGCTATAAGTTTGAAATGCTTTAATATCCATTGGCGCACACTAAGAGTATTGGGATTGCCCAAAATACCATCAGGCAGAACAATTGCCATTTTACCACCTGGTTTCAAGAAATTATAGCAACATTCAATGAACAACACCTCAGGGGCATTGCTGTTTAATTCATATTTTGAGGATATTTCTTGATCCACCTCCACCTTTGAACCAAAAGGCGGATTCGTGAATATCATATCAAATTTCCCTTGGGCATTATTATCAGCCACACCGAAATCGAAATCTTTATCAAGACTGTTCTCTATACTCTTGTTTACCGCAGGTGCTATTAATGCTATATCAGGCTTTGAACCGTCAGGATATTCCAAAGAATTGATATTGTAAATATTAGTATGACCGTCTCCAGCCATCACCATATTCATTCTTGCAGCCTTCTTTAAATCGGGGTCGAAATCAAATCCGAAAAGCATTTTCTCTGCATACTCCCTTACCAACTCATCCACTTCCGGAGAATTATACTTTGCTTGCAAACGTACATCCTCTAAATCAGGATATAACTCTTTCGCTATTTTATGGCGAACGTGGTCGAGTGCGATTACCAAGAACCCGCCAGAGCCGCAAGCCGGGTCAAGAATGCGAGTATTCTTATCAGGGTCAAGGATACTCACCATACATTTTATTATATTCCTTGGAGTAAAAAACTGCCCTGCCTCTTGCTTTAGAGTATTGCTTACTATTGTTTCGTAGGCTGTACCTTTCACATCCACGGTGGCATCTAAGAACGAATATTTCGATAATTCACTTGCCACGAAAGCAAGGCCTCGGTCAGAAAGCATTATCTGTTCATTTCCGTCAAACACGTCCTTAAACATTTGGCTCTCTTTCAACTCCTGAAACAAATTCTTAATACGTCTCGCCACAGCCGCACAACCCTCAGGCGTGTTCTGCTCTTTCACGCCAACCCAGAATTTACGTCTGTAACTTACTCCATTACGGGCATCAGTAAACCTGCGCTTCTCATCGTACAACTTGCAGAAAATCAAATTGAGCAGTTCCCAGAAAGCAGTTTTCTTCATACCCTCATTACCATAGATGTAATCGTGGCATCGTTTAAATGTATTTATAAGTGATACGTTGGCTGGTTTTCTCGGCATCGCACGGTCGCCTTGCGTCTCTAAATCCTCAAGGGTTTGTCCTTCGCCTGGGAAATCGTTGATGTCTTCTATTGTAGGCTGACCGAAGTCATCTTCGTGTACATATAGAAAATGCTGGTCTTCACCATTTGTCCAATATCCAAACTCGCAGTCAGTTCCACATAGAATATTTTCCAATGATGCGACGACACCTTTTGTCTTATCTGTTGCTTTTACTTTATTGTCTTTAGCCACAATTATGACTCTTGCAAGATTTTCTTCAACATGCTGGCGTCCTTTCTCGAAAATTGCTAAATCTACCTTTTGAGATTTTTTGTTGCCGTTATCAGGATTATAGTATTTCACACTATATTCCCTCTCCATATCCTCCAAAGCAAAGCCATACTCCTCAGCCATCGTTTCAATCAAATGTTGTAACGTAATCTCTTTAGGAGTAGCTTTCTTCACTCTGTTAGTTAAAGCGCATACTAACTGGTCTTCGCTCAATACTATCTCATTGTTATCTGTCTCGCTCATATATTTGGTTTTTACACATTATATATACAATACTATTCTCCAATGGCTTTTATTGTACAATTTTATTGTCCAAGTTTGTCCATTTTCAGGTTTTATCTCTTACAGCCGCAAAGATACACATTTTTCTTCAAATAGCAATGAAAAAATCAAGAAAATGTGAAAAATTGAACATAATCTCTACAAAACAGTTGCGAAAAGATACATTTATTGTATCTTTTCACAACCATATCGCAATACTAATGTCGTAACTATAATTACAATGAATTTAAAAAATCGTGCAATTCCTCCTTAGAGGATACTCTTTTAACTTTACCCTCCAATGCCTGTTGTTTGGAATGGTCTATACGCGCGAAAAATTCCTCTTTAGTCATCAGAGCAGGGTCGTTTTTATTTACTTGTCTTTCCATATTGTTCTCATTTTAAATCTATTACAAACTTTCTGACATCAAAAAGCGGCGCAGGTGCAGATGGGTGATGCCATTCTCATCACTGCGGCTCAACAAGGGTGTCATACTGATTACATATTTCGGGTAGTTGTCTTTGATGGCCTGAAGATTGCCGAATTCCCTGTCGTGCGTCTGCTGGTCGGCGATGATATAGGATGCCTGGACATAAATGCGGCTGCCGTCTTTTTTCTCGCACACGAAATCTATCTCCCCAGCCTTGAGCTGGCCCACGGTTACGGTATAACCCATGCGGAGCAGCTGCTGATAAATGATGTTCTCAATCACCTTTTCTATATCTCCTAATCGAGTGCCGCCACAAAGGGAATTGCGGATGCCATGGTCCTCAAAATAAAACTTGTCATTAGAATCGAAGAGACGCTTGCCATGGATGTCATAGCGGTTCACTTTTTGGATGATAAACGCATCTGTAAGGAAACGTATGTAATCCATCACCGTATTAGAGGTTACGCTCTGCCCCTGCGACTTCATATATTTGGAGATGTTGTTGGCAGAGATTATCTTGCCGATGTTGTCTGCAAGAAAGCGCACAAGGTTCTCCAAAAACGCAACGTTGCGAATCTGGTTACGAAGTATCACGTCTTTCAAGAGCACAGTGTTATAAATGTCTTTCTGGTACTCACGGGCATCATCCTCGTCAAGTCCGATTTTCACAAGGCCTGGCAGACCGCCGAACTGGATATATTTCGCAAGCGAGTCATCGTTGTCGTCGAGCTGATGAAACACGAGGAATTCTCTGTAGCTGAGCGACTGAATGCGTATCTCCTTGAACCGTCCGCCGATGATTGTGCTCAATTCATTCGACAGTATCCTGGCATTCGAGCCAGTGATGATGACTTCCGCATCCGGCTCCGTCCTCCAGCTTCGCACCGACCGCTCAAACTCCTCGATGTCTTGTATCTCATCAATCAGTATGTAATTCATCTTGCCTTTTTGATAATGCTGACTGATATATCCGTTCAGGTCGGAGTAGGTCTTTATGGCATCAAACTCGCTTTTCTCCTTGTCGATGAAGATGACGTTGTTGCCCTCGTCCTTCTTTTTCAAATCACGAATCATCTGCAGCGTGCAGCTTTTGCCGACACGACGCTGACCGGTCAGAACAATGATACAATCCTTGCCGAGATATTTCTCTATCCTATCGACATATTCCTGTCTAACTAATACACCCATATTCTTTTATAATTAAAATTTTTGGCAAAGATAGCGAAAATTTTGATTATAAAAAGAAAAATCCACAAAAATGTGGATTTTTTCTTTTATATTTAACATTTAAGCGACAAAAACTGCCGTTATTTCAGGATATTCACTGCCTCCACTCTTTCCACTGCCTGCTGCGTGCCGAAGTCTATCGTGCCTTGGCGGGGGATATAAATCGGGGCATTCTTTTGCAGAGGTAATATCTTGAGAGTCAGTTTATTGAATTTTCGGTTTCAACTCGTCGGGCGAGTCGTTGGTAAACATATCCACTTTCGGGGCGTGGTCAGTGAAGAGCGATTTTATGGTTTGCGCATCGACGCTTATCGAGGGATTGAAGGCTGCCGACGACATATATTTCAGGATCGACTCGCGCATCTGACGGGCGACGATACGTTTGTCGAGGTCGCGCCTAAGGTCGATGGTGGTGATGAGGAGCTTGCCGGGGCCCACATTCGCCTCTGCCACCATGGCGAGCTTGCGGCTCACGTGCCACGTGTCGATGGGCTGCATCGGAGGCTGATAAGAGGCGGGGAACTTCGCGAGATTGATTACCTGAGCCTTGTTCACCAGCTCCCACCAATTCAGGTTCGTCCAGTCGTCGGTGGGGAAGTCGTTATACATCGGGTGCGAGCTGTCGATATAGGCGCCGGTGGTGTGAGGCGGGCGCATCTTAAACCAGCTGGTGTTCCAGAACACGGGGAGGTACTGCTGCGACACGTCGCTGCCGTAGGTGATTTTCCCGGCGGCGAGGAGCAGCACCTTGCCGCCCTTGGCAAGCACGGCCTCGGCGTCGGCGTCGAGAGCGGTGGCGATATGCACTCCGTATTTCTTCGCGTCGGAGAGGTCATCGGCGGCGGGGAGCGGCGGATAAACCCAGAAGTCCCAGTGGTTCACGGCGATGACGGTGCCTGCGATGCCGCCGGCCTTGGAATATTTCTTGGCGGCGGCAGACTGATATTTGTCGAGCCCGGGGCCTCCCTGTGCGGAAAGCACGGCACGGAGGGTGAGCTTCGCAGGCTTGGTGATTGCGCTCAACGGCTCTTCGATGTCGGCCACGGGAGAGCAGTGGGTAAGGGCGACACTGCTGCCGGAACTGCCGATATTCGCGGTCTCTTTATCGAAAAGGATATTGCCTTTCTCGTCCTCGACATAGAGCCTCAACTTGGCGTTGTTCAACTGCCCGGCATTATTGTGGAGCTTCACCTTAACATCGAGTTTCTCGCTGTTGGAAAAGGTGAATTTCGGGAATTCGGCGAGCAGCACCACGGGAGCGCAAAACTCCGTCCAGTCGGCGGCATCGCAATAGCCTTTCTCTTTCCAAAACACGTTCAGCACGCCCACCAAGGCGGTGCCCTGGCCGCTGTAGTCGTTGAGGCCGAGGAGCTGGAAACCGGCGTAGTCGGGGGTGCGGAAGAACCGTTCGAGGTCGTACTTGTAGCAGAGGGTCTGCAGTTTTCCGCTGCTCCTCAGGAATTTCTCCGCCTGCGATGCCATGCCGTTTTGTGCCAGCAGATCTTTGAAGATGTCGAAATTGCCGGCCTTATACACGCCCTTGTAGAGCTTTGTCTCCTTGAAGTCGGGGAAGGCGCACCACTGCCCTGTCTCGTGGCTCACGAAAGGCTCATTGATGGCTGTCTCGGGAGCCCCCTTGGGGAGTATGCGCGCCGGCACCTTGGTGATATTGTCGTAGAAGTCGTCGGTTGACTGCGGCGCGCGCCTGTCCCACGCCAGTCCACGGGCACCGCCTTTCACACGGTATTGGTCGTCGGGCGTCCATGCCCATCCTCCTCCAACGGAGGCGGTGGTGTAGAGGTGGCGGTTGTCGCGATTCTTCCAGAAGGCCACGAACTTCTTGCCCCAGCTCACCCAGTCGCCGGCGGGCTCATTCCCTGCGGCAAGGAAGCAGAAGGAGGGGTGGTTGCCGTAGGCGCTGTCGGCACTTATCGTCTCGTCATAGAGGTATTTGTCGATTTTCATCCCCTTGCCGAGCTTCACGCCGTGGTTGGGCCACGACGGACCTTCGGGCTGGAGGTAGAAGCCGACGATGTCGGCGGCCTCGAAAGCTGCCTGCGGCGGACAGTAGGAATGGAAGCGCATAGCATTGAGACCGTATTCCTTGCACTTGCGATAAATTTCGAGCCAGGAGTCGGTGTCTGTGGGAGGATAGCCGGTGAGGGGGAAGCAGCAGTTTTCCACGGTGCCCCGCAGTATCAGGTCGCGGCCGTTGATTTTCAGCGTGCGCCCCTCGGTGGAGAGTTCCCTCATGCCGAATTGTGTGCGCAGGGTGTCGCCCTCCACAGAGGCGGTGATGCGGTAGAGGTTTGGCTCGTACTCGTCCCAAAGGTGGCAGTCGCTGCCAAGGCTGACGGTGGCGGTGGCCTCATAGAGTCCGTCGGCAATCTGCTTGAAGACCATCCCTACATTCTTCTGCTTCATTGCGTGCTTGGAGTTGAAGAGGGTGATGCTCAAATTGCAGTTTTGCATTCCTTTCTTACGCGCGTAATTGCGTGCGCTGACGGTTATCGCCACCGACTTGTTTTTCACGTCTGGCACGGCCTTGATATTGCTGATATACGCCTGCGGACGTGAGCGCAACTCTATCTTCCCGGCGATGCCGTTCCAGTTGCCTTGCGTCTGGTCGGTAACGCTGTGGGAGTCCTGTCCCACGCACACGTTTTCGATGCCGTTATACACGTCGATTTCTATCACGTTGTCCTTGCCGAAAACGACGAGGCCGGTGATGTCGTATTCGTGTGCCACGCTAAGGCTCTGGCGATGTCCGGCGTCCCTGCCGTTCACCCTCACAGAGGTCTCGATATGTGGACGCTCAAGATAGAGTATCACATGTCTGCCTTTCCACGACTTCGGCACATTGACGGTTTTCGTGTAGAGAGCATGGCCGATATAATGTTTGTTGGGCGTGAGGAAGAAGGGGAATTTTATGTTCCCTTGCTCACGGTATTTTGCCATATAGGGATTGAAATAGAATGACGAGTCGTAGATGGAGCCCGTCCACTTTGTTTTCAGCGAGATGTCGTCGCCTTTGCCATTTGTAAGCATCGAGCCGGGGAGCGATACAGTGCCTTTGTAGTCGCCCTCGGGGGCATTGCCCTCGGCGGTGCTTTGACCGTTGGTCGGCAGGGTTTTAAACATCCATTCTCCTTGCAGGTCGATAGTTTTTTGCGCATTGCCCGCGGCTGCCGACATTAGCGCGGCGAGGGCGATGAGATGCTTGCGAATCATTTTTCTTTTCATTTTTGGAAAATTGAGATTTAATTAAATAAATCATCCATAGTTACTACATTCTGCACTGTTGATGCGTGTATGCCATCGACGAGGCCGTATGTAGTAACTAAAGTGATGTGGAGTGCCTTGTTTGTCTTTGTCGCTTTGCGGAACAACTCTTTGCGATTTCTTAATTTCTCTGCATATTCTTTCGTTATTTCAAACTTGGTATTGTAAAATTTCATCTCGCAAATATTGATAATATGGTCGCGCCGGTCAAGAAGAAGGTCTATTTGGGTCTTTTCTGTGGATGTGCCGCCCGTCCAAGAGCAAACATCGGTCTGGACTCCATTAATGCCCAATGCCTTTTTTATTTGTTGAACATGACCAAGACAAACCTGTTCAAAAGCATACCCTGCCCAAGCTCTGCGAGAGGACGAGTCGATGGCAGAACTCCAATATTCTGCGTTTCTGCCATTGTAGTGACGCACATATTTATTGTAGAACAGACAATAATGGTCGGACAACTGATATAGTGTTTCGCGGTCGCTTTTCCCGAAGGGGCTGTAAGTGCTTATAAAATCGCAGTTAACAAGATTTCGCAACACTTCTGTTAATGTTCCGCCATTACTTTTAGGTAATGCCTCGACAATTTCTTTTCTTGTCATTCCTTTCATTTTACCCGATAAAAGGTTGACAACATCTTTATACATTTCGGCATCGCTGAATAGAGAATGAAAAAGTATATCATATTCTTTACTAAGCTCTGAATCCTTTTGGAATAGGAGAAAATCCACATTTCCCGGTAATCCATACTTCTTATCAATCATCTTCAAATAATATGGGATGCCTCCGAAAATCATGTAAGCCTCAACTATCGTGTATCTGTCCCAATTCACTCCGCGCCACTGTAAATACTCTTCTGTCTCGGCCAAGTTAAAAGGAGACAGATGAATGCTGCGGGTTACACGGTTGTGCAATCCGCCTTTATCGCCTAATAACTTATTCGTCATCCAGGTTGTAGCAGAGCCGCAAACAATCAATTTCAGATTTGGAATGTTTGATGCCCATTGATTCCAAAAGAGTTCTAATGCCCTGATAAAATTCGACTTGGGTGTATCAAGCCAGGGCAACTCATCAATAAAAACGGTGACAATATCCTTTTTTAAACCTGTAAGATACTCATTAAGAGCGAAAAAAGCATCTAACCAATCTTTTGGAACTGGTATGTTCTTGCCAGAATACAATTTCATCTGAAGTTTGAAATTTCTTAGATGATCCTGGCGATTGCCACCATACGACCCTGTCATATAGAAATCAAACTTGTTATCAAAAAAATTCTTCACAAGAAATGTTTTGCCTACACGACGACGACCATAAATAGCGATGAACTCTGGACTCCCTGAATTAACACATGACTCCAAAATCTCTATTTCTCTTTTCCTTCCAATTATTTCTTCCATATTATTCGATATTGATGCTTACAGGGTGCAAAATTAATGTAAATCATTGAAATTTCCAAAAAAAATGCCGATTTTATATCCATAAGTCGATTTTTTTTTGACTTATGGATAAAAATCGGTGTATTTTGGGGCAAATACGACAAGATATGTCGGCAACACAAGCTTTAGTTTAATCCAACCGAAAAGCCTTAGTAACTATTAATAGTCAGGCATTAGTATCTTTCTCCTATAATCATATCTTGAGCGGTATTGCTCTTTTAATTCATCATTTAGGAACGAAGAGGCGATTAAGGAATAGGCCGCTGGTTTCTCCTCTGCAAAGAAATCCAATTGTTGTATTGTGTAGTCCTTATCCAATCCAATCGCTATTCCAAAATCAAGAAAATCTTTTCTTGATGGAATCATCTTATTATCCCAATGTTTGTTATTAAGCAGACCTTTTTCTAATGCAAACGTATCAAAATGCTCAGATGGTAAATGTAATGATGTATTAATCAAATCGTATGCTGGAGACAGACGCAAAGACTTGTGGTCTGTCCCAATCATCGAAAAGTTCTTAATGTGAGCATCGCTGTTGAGTATTATAAAATTAAAAACCACCAACCGGAAGAATTTTTTCAAATCCTCTTCTGGCGACGCAGAGAATTTTTTTATTACATTAGCACAATCTTCATAGCTGAAATTAATATATTTAAATATCGACCCGCTTTCCTCACCATGAACATTAAGTAAAGCTGCAAAATCCTCTTGCGTGATTTTTTTGCCGCTTTCATTAATGTCAAAACGTCTCGTTATATATGCAGGCATACCATTTTGAAAAAAGCACAAACCATTTGCAGCCGTTTCTATCCCATATACCTGTGATGCCAATTGCATAGATAAGTTTTCGTTTGCAGGAAAATAATCTTCATTGGCAAAAAGGTAGCTTTTTGGTGGAGGCTTTAGTATAAAAAGTCCTTGTCGACCTTTTGGAGTGTAAATCAATTTGTCTCCTTCGACAACCAACGACAATTTAGGTTGGGCACCTGATACAGATATTTTGCGTATACCTTTGAGATAATCAGAATTTACATTCGGGTCGATATTCACATACGGCAAGATATGGGAAACTTTTTTTCCCATAAACAGGATGTCGAGAGCCTTTTGACTATAGGTATCGTATCCTTGTTGAAGTGTTGAAGGGCAAATACCTATATTCATATCTTTTTTACTGTTACAGTTCCTATAGTATCATATTCTGCAGTTTCCAACAAGATGCCAAAATCGTCTTTGGGGTCTAAATGATAATATAAGGCTTGCGCCATTCTGTTTGCGCCCTCTGAAAGCATATTGTAAAAATACGAGAAAAGGTATTTTGACTTATACGCCTCCTTTCTTAACGGCAGATGAACACTTACGGGGAACCTGTAGTTGTCCTCGTTTTGAAGATATTCGTCGTAATATTTAAATTCATAGTCGTGGCGATTATGCTCTGTGAGCAGACCAGCCTTTATACCTCTTATATATACTTCACCCTGTCTCATTTTAATGCTGCGTTATATTATGCCGCAAATATACACATTTTTTTTCGATTGTCAACAAAATATGGGAAAAAAATGTCGAATGTTCATAATTTTTGGATTATAATCCGAAAAGATGGCTGATTTTTCGGATTACAATCCAAAATTTTCACTTAGTAGGCTTAGAGGCCCAAGTACTGATACAATTGCTTTGCCAACTTATCATTCTTCCTTGCTTTCTCTGCCATACGCTTTGCTTCTTTCTTAGCCGCAGCGCGTGAAGAGAAATATCCCTTCTCAACGAGCTTGTCTGCAACGGCATTCACGGTAGCCTTGGCATCGCCCTTGGTACTTGTAAAAGTTTCGTATGCAACATCAATGATACCTGACTCTTCAAGCTGTTGACGTTCTGACTCGGAGATTACTTTCTGGTTTACAGCCCGATTCAATGAATAATCTACCAATTCTCCAACACTGCCGCTTGCTACAGTGAACGAACTGAGAACCAATACAGCACCTGTAAGTGCAACAAATACTTTCTTCTTCATTTTCTTGAGTTTTTAAATTGTTAAACGAGACCGGATTTTCCGACCTTCTATTGTTATATACTTAAAAAAGGAAAAGGTAAACAAGTTTAAGATTAGAAAATGCAATATTGTATCCTTAAATGTTAAAATTTAAACCACAACTTTAAATTTTAGTCTTTTTTTAAAAGTTGAACTTTAAATTTTTGTATCTTTGCACAAAATTACAGAGATATGAAATACGACAGGTTATTAGATTTAAGCGATGCTCAAACAGAAAGTCTTTTTTTGTTTGGACCTCGACAAGTGGGTAAAAGCACACTGCTCGAGGAGAAGTTCCCCGATACGATAATGTACGACCTGCTGAAGAGTGAGGTGTATGGCAGACTAAAGATGCACCCCGAGCGTTTTAGGCAAGAGCTTGAGAACAAAGGCTCTGATACACTGGTGATTGTAGATGAAATACAAAAATTGCCAGAGTTATTGGATGAGGTTCATTGGCTGATGGTTCATCGTGACATACGGTTTATTCTTTGTGGTTCAAGTGCAAGGAAGCTGAAACGTGTGGGTATCAACTTGCTCGGAGGAAGAGCCCTTAGAAAAAATATGTTTCCTTTGGTAAGTGCCGAAATTTCGGATTTCGACCTCAACAAAGGAATCAACAATGGCATGTTGCCGCGTCATTATATGGTTGCCGACCCCTCAAAAAGAATGGAGGGATATATCGGAGTATATCTGCAAGAGGAAATAGAACAGGAGGCACAGTTGCGAAGACTCGACGCTTTCACGCATTTCCTTGAGGTCGCAGCGCAGTCGAACGGCGAAATCATCAACTATTCGAATATCGCACAAGACTGTGGCGTAAGTTCCGTCACCGTGAAAGGTTATTTTGAAATTCTTACTGAGACGCTAATCGGATTTATGGTGCCGCCGTTCAAGAAGGGCAGAAAAAGAAATACCGTCGGACTGCCACGTTTCTATTATTTCGACACCGGGATAGTGAATTATCTCTGCAACAGACGACAGTTGCAGCCAGGAAGCGATGATTATGGACATGCTTTCGAACATTTTATGATTGTGGAAATCAGGGCATACTTGGAGTATTCCGGTTCAAAAGAAACCTTGAGCTATTGGCGGGTCAACAGCAAACCGGGATATGAGGTGGATGCCATAATCGGAGATGGCAGAATAGGCATCGAATTTAAGAGTACTAAGGATATGCGTTCCAACCATACTAAAGGTCTCAAGGCATTCAGCGAAGAATTTCCCGACTGCCGCCTGATAATTGTATCTAATGAACCAGCACCACGAATGCTCAACGGAGTGGAGATAATACCGGCAGAGCATTTCTTAGAGATGCTGTTGCAAGGGAAAATAATATAGGAAAAACTTTTCCTATCGAATAGCGAAAATTTTGGATTGTAATCCAAAAATTCGGCATTTTTCTTTGGAGTTTCAAAAAAAATGCTAAATTTGCACAAAAAATGAAACACGATGAATATACGGCACAACGATTCACCACCTATTTCTGGAGAACCACCGAGGGGCAAGAAATAGACCTTGTGGAAGAACGTGACGGGCAATTCTATCCGACGGAATTTAAATGGAATCCTAAAAAGGCGAATGTGGCGATACCACAAAAATTCAACGATGCTTACGCGCCACCATCATTCAACGTTGTTACCCCCGAGAATTATCTTGACTGGTTGGAAATATAAATATTGGGCCATCCGTCTGCCGTCCACTCGATATGCCTGAGAATCAGGATGGCGGCACCATTGTGCTTAGTGCTGTATCCGTGGCAGATGAAGATGTCGTCGCCGTTGAAATTGTAGGCGGCGCAGTGGCCGGCGGCCTCGAAATCTTTCTTGTCGCCCTCAATCACTATTGTTCCGCCGCCCTCAAGCATATCCTTGCCATTGCGGTCGAGATAAGGGCCGCTGACGTTTTTGCTTCTGCCCACTGCCACACGATAGGTGCTCTTGCTGCCACGGCAACAATAATCCCACGACACGAAGAGGTAATAGTAATCGCCATGGCGGAAAATAAACGGTGCCTCGATGGCATTGGTGCCGGCATATTTTGATGTCGGGTTGGGCTCAGCGGCCTTGTAATTCTCCGGATACCTGCGGGCGATTGTCCTCGGCTTCTCTCCTTGGGCGATGTGCATCGTGGTGTCTAATTTCGCCATCTGAATGCCGTCCCAGAAAGAGCCCCACACGAGCCACGGCTCATCCTTTTCTTTGTCGATGACGAAACAGGGGTCGATGGCGTTCCACTGGTCGCGCTTCCTTTTCGATGCCACGATGCAGCCCTCGTCGTTCCATATCGGGAATGCGAGTTTTTCTGACGACAGCAAACCTATCGCCGAGGTGTTCTCTCCGAATGTCGAACAGCTGTATGCCAACCACCAACGGCCATGCCAACGGATTATGTCGGGTGCCCACACGTGATTTGTAAAACCTGGCACGGAGTCGCGAGCCCACTTCGGAATCACCGTCATCACCGGCTGCGGAGCCACCGTCCAACTCTTCAGGTCTTTGGATGTGAGATGTTGTATGCCGTGCCTAGTGGCGAAGAGGTGGTAAGTACTGTCCTCGTATGCCATCACCGGGTCGTGGGTCATGGGCGTGTCGGTAACAAAAGGTTTCTGATGCGGGCCTTGTGCAGGGGCTGTCGTTACAATGGCAAAAGCCGCTATGAATGGAAATAGAAATCGTCTCATATAATTTTCAGTTCTCATTTAATTGTCAGTTTTAGGAAATCGTGTGCAAAATTACATAAAAATCCTGATATTCGTGCTTGGAGGATAAAAAATTTCAAATTTTCTAAGGAAAAGGCCGCATCTATACCTGAAAAAGCTTGTAAATGACATCTTTTAACTCTATGCCGTTGCTAATATCTGAAGCTTCAACTGCGGATTTTTTCACCACAATCAACTTTTTCGACGGTTATCCGCAGAAAATTACAACAAACTTATTACAATAAAGTTGTAATAACGTCGTTGTAATAATAAAGGTATAATAATTAAATTAAAAACTATGTCAACAGAAAAGACACTGAATAATCCGTTTGTCATATCGGGGTATGACGGACCGGAGTATTTCTGCGACAGGGAGGAAGAAACGGAAACGATGATAAGGCGCTTAACGGGCGGCATGAACATGACCCTCATCTCCCCACGCAGAATGGGAAAAACAGGGCTGATAAAGCATGTGTTCAGAAAAATACAAGAACAGGACAAGGAGGCTATTTGCTTGTATTTCGATATCTTCAGCACCAATAATGCCAACGACTTCGCCAACACCCTCGGGGCGGCATTGAGCGAGGACATCTTCGATTTCGAGAAACCGATGCTGCAAAAGATTAAAGACCTCGTGGGGACAATGAGACCGGTGATGACTTTCGACCCGCTGACAGGCGCGCCGTCGGTGTCGGTAAACATGCAATACAATTCAGGAATAACAACGGGAACATCGACAATAGAAAACACGCTCGAAATGTTGGAATCGCTCGGGAAAGACGTGTTTGTGGCTATCGACGAGTTTCAGCAAATCACCGAATATCCCGAAAAAGGACTCGAGGCGAAACTGCGCTCACAGATACAATTCCTGCGCAACGTGCGTTTCATCTTCTCTGGCAGTAAGATGCACCTGATGTCGGAAATGTTTTACTCACCTAAACGGCCGTTCTACCAAAGCACGGGGACGATGTCGCTAAACCCTATCAGCAAAGACTCCTATTTCAACTTCGCCAACAACTTTTTCAAAAAGAAAGGAGGAAGTATCGACGAGAAAGTGTTCGGGGAACTCTATGACAGTCTCCATGGCGTTACTTGGTATATGCAGTGCGTGCTGAGGCAGCTGTATCAAGATTACGACAAGGTGGACAGCAATGAGCAGCTCAACGATGTTATATCGCAACTTGTTGACGCGCAGAGCGCACAATATGAGATGCTGGCTCAATTCCTGACCACTAACCAGTTTGACTTGCTTAAGGCAATCGCAAAAGAGGTTATCGTGGAGAAGCCGACATCAATAGAATTCATACAGAAATATTATCTGCCAACGCCGAGCAGCGTGAAAGCGGCATTGAAAACGCTTACAGACAGAGAACTGGTGTATCGTACAAAAGAGGGCTACAGTGTGTATGACCTCTTTATGGCATCGTGGTTAAGAAAACAATAAAGAAATTACTATGAATATATCACTTATAGGATCTGGAAACCTGGCCACAAATCTCGGGAAAGCCCTGGGAAAACATGGGTATAATATAAAAGAGGTGTATAGCCACACTCTCGCGAATGCGATGACACTGGCAGACACGCTCGGAGCGGAAAAGTTCACTGACTCCTTGGACGACGTGGCAGCCGACAGCGACCTGTATGTTATCGCAGTGAAAGACAGCGTGTTAAAGGATGTAATCAAAAGACTATGCCCCTCAAGACCGAACGGACTATTTGTGCATACCGCCGGCTCCATGCCGATGCAAGTTTTTCAGGGGAAAGCCAAAAGATATGGTGTACTCTACCCTCTCCAGACTTTCAGCAAGGCGAGGGAGACAGACTTCAAAAAGATTCACTGTTTTATTGAGGGCAACGACGAGGCGACAGAACAGGCAATCGACGGAATATGTCAAGGAATCTTCGCCAAGGTGCATCATGTGTCGTCGGAAAACAGAAAATACATGCACCTCGCGGCTGTCTTCGGATGCAATTTCGTAAACCACTGTTTCGCGCTTTCGGAGGAAATTTTGTCTAAAGCCAACATCCCCTTCGAAGTGATGATGCCGCTGATAGAGGAAACCGTGAACAAGGCGAAAGTGATGCCGCCAAGGGAAGCACAGACGGGGCCGGCAGTGAGATACGACAGGAATGTGATGGACAAACATCTGCAACTCCTTGAGGACGAGCCTGATATGGCGGAAATATATAAACTTATGAGCAAAAGCATACATAAAATGTCGTAAAACAATGTTAAAAAATCGGAATATCTTTTAGAAATCAGCGGTTTTTGTATGGATTCAGCCTGAATATTCGTACATTTGCAGCTATGATAAAAGAAATAACATCTTTAGACGAGCTGGGGGTGAGAGTTTTCGGCTCCCTTACCGAGGCGCAACTCAAGCAGCCGGGGTTCACTGGCGATGGAGAGTTGTTTATCGCCGAAAGTCCGAAAGTGATTCGCGTGGCATTGCAAGCCGGCTATGAGCCGGTGTCGCTGCTGTGCGAGCGACGGCATATCGAGGGCGATGCAAGCGACATCATCAGCCAATGTCCCGACATTCCCGTATATACCGGGAGCCGCGAACTGTTGGCAAGCCTCACAGGATACACCCTCACGCGCGGGGTGCTCTGTGCCATGCGACGGCCGCAGTTGCCCACAGTGGAAGAGGTGTGCCGGGGCGCGAGCAGAATCGTCGTTATCGACAGCGTGAGCGACACCACCAACATCGGGGCTATCTTCCGCTCCGCCGCCGCTCTCGGCATCGACGGAGTGCTGCTCACCACCTCCTCTTGCGACCCTCTCAACCGACGTGCGGTAAGGGTGTCGATGGGAAGTGTGTTTCTCTTGCCTTGGACCTGGATTGAAGAACCCGTGTCTTCGCTCGCCCGATACAGTTTCCGCACTGCCGCCATGGCATTGACCCTCGACTCTGTAAGCATCGACGACCCTCGACTCACCGCCGAACCCCGTTTAGCAATCGTCATGGGCACCGAGGGCGACGGCTTAGCAAAAGAGGTTATCACCGCCTGCGACTATGTGGCACGCATCCCGATGAGCCACGGAGTTGACTCGCTCAACGTGGCGGCAGCGGCAGCCGTAGCGTTCTGGGAGCTAAGAAAGCGCTAAAAGTGTATTGGCGAAAATGCTAAAAATGTATTGGCGAAAATACTAAAAATATTGACAAATCGACTTTATGAAGAAACTGATTACCTTGCTTATTGCCATCACTGCGGCTATGGGCTGCAGGGCTGATGATATCGATGCGGCACGCACGAAAGTGTGGTGGTTCTTTGGCGACACTACGATAACAAAAGAAGGGATTATCGCCGATGTTGAGGCTTTCAAGCAGGCGGGCATCGGAGGAGTGGTGTATTACGACCAGATTCACGGCAAGGGGAAGGCAGCGCCGACGGTGTTCTCGCAACAATGGTGGAACGACCTGAAATTCGCGGCGCAAACAGCTACCGCGGCAGGACTGACTTTCGAGATAAACATCTCCAACGGATATGTGGCAGGAGGTCCGTGGATAACTCCCGACCTTGGGATGCAAATGCTTAGAAGAAGCGAAATAATCATCGACAAGGCAAGCTCTCAAAAGGAATGGAGACTGCCTGCACCAAGAGGCTCGATACACGATGTGGTAGTGCTGGCATTCAAAGACAACAAGATAGGGAAATATCTGTTGAAAGATAATTTTGCGGATTGCGGCAAGACCGTGAGCGTGAGCAGCATCACCTATAATCTCAAGCCTTGCAGCAAAGGAAAGGCACGCACTTCGGCGATGAACGAGCCAGGACCGCCGGCAAAAGAGTTCTACGGCACCAACTACATCCACCTCGACCCGCCCTGTCAACTGCAATGCTCTAACGACGGAAAGACATGGACGAAAGTGTGCGACCTGCAACCGACAAGGAAAGGGATGTCAACATTCACAAACGAGATTACGCTGTGCTTTCCCGAAACCACAGCGAGATATTTCAGGCTGAAATTTCCTGACAACGGGATGTTTAAACCCGAAGATATCAAGGAGGCATGGCTCTCGGAAAGAAAACTCACTACCCACTGGCAAAAGAAAGCAGCATTCCATTCGGAATTTATCGACATCGATGACTATACCGACAATATCTCGGAATGCATCGGATTCGATGGAAATCAGAGAAGCCTCGGAGAAAAAGCGAGAGCCTTCGGTGGGGACACGAGAAGCCTCGGCGAGAAATCGAAAGCCTTCGGTGGAGACAATAGAAACCTTGGCGATATGGCGAGAAGCTTCGGCGATATTATCGACCTTAATGAAATAATCGACATTACCGACAAACTGCACGGCGACACACTGCGTTGGACTCCCCCGACCGATGGCTCGTGGAGGGTGATGCGTATCGGATACGGACCGACGAATATGAAACTCAAGCACGGACGGCCGGGGATGCAAGGGTTGCAATGCGATAACATGTCGGTAGAGGCGGTGACGGCGCAATGGAACAACTATGTGCGACCCATTTGCGACACCCTTGCGGCAATAGGATGCAGACCGTCGGGAGTAGCCATCGACAGCCATGAGGCGGGGCCGCAAAACTGGACAAAAGGCTTCGATAAAAAGTTCCAAACTCTCAGAGGTTACAGCTTGTCGAAATACCTGCCGGCACTCTTCGGATATATCGTCGGGAGCAAGACGCAGACCGAGAATTTCCTCTACGACTACCGCCGCACCTGCGCCGACCTCATCAGCCGTGACTTCTTCGGAGCCCTTGACAGTATGGCAAGGCACGACGGACTGACGCTCACAGCTCAGGCGATAGGCAACGGACTGTCGATAACGGGCGACAACCTGCAGGCGAAAGGGCGGGTGGCAATACCGCAAGGGGAGTTTTGGGCTTATCAGACAAATGGCAACTACGATGTGAAAGAGGCGTCGAGCGCGGCGCACATGTACGGCAAAAACATCGCCAGCGCAGAGGCGTTTACCGATGCGGGATACGACAAGACGCCGGAGGATTTGAAACGCATCGCCGACCTCGCCTTCGTCTTCGGCATCAATGAGTTTGTCGTGTGCGCCGTGCCGGCACAGCCCTGGACTGCTCCCCACCCTGGCTATCTCACAGGGGGCAAACGGGAATATGGCATCAACAGAAGCAATAAATGGTGGAACACAAGCCGGTGGTTCTGGGACTACCAGGCACGCACGGCGGCAATGCTGCGGAAAGGGCAGCCGATAGTGGATATCGCCCTCTTCCTCGGCAGCGACGCACCGGTGAAAATCCTCGCCAATAAAGTGCCGCAAATACCCGACGGCTACGACTTCGACGCATTCACTGGCGACGCTCTGAAAATGATGACAGCACAACAGGGCAGAGCCGTGATGCCGTGCGGAATGAGCTATGCTGCTATCGTGATGGCAAACGACACGAGACTGTCGAAAGAAGACAGCACCCTCCTTAGAAAATTGCAACAACAAGGGGTGCCGGTTATCGGATTGGAAAGCCGACACTCTCCTACCCTTGCCTCCGCTTCCACCCTCGCATCGACATCTACCCCCGCATCGGCATCTACCCCCACCTCCGCATCTACTCTCGCCCCCACATCGACCCTCGCCTCAGCATTGCGCGATGCCGGCATCGCTCCCGACTGTGAATTTCATCGGGAGCCGAAAGCCTCATCGAATGTGTATGACGACCGCCTTTATTTCTGCCATCGTCGCAACGGCAACGAAGAAATCTATTTCATCGTGAATCACAGTCCTCAACCCTACGACGGCATCATCTCGCTCAGGGCAAATACAGACAAAGCATTGAAAATGAATCCGATAAACGGGAAAACCGAGCAGATAAAAAGTAATGCCCAGGGGCTGCCGCTGAAACTCAAGCCATACGAATCAGCATTCATAATTTTAGCTGATTAAAAATCAAAAACATCGGATACTAAATGATTGTTGTTGGAAAAGTGTAGTTTAATAGCACCATATATGTTGGAAAAATGTAAGTTTTATGTTAAAAAGATGTTGGAAAAGTGTAAATTTTAGCCTAATTTCTTGTTGCGTAATGTAAAAACAGCTATGCCTTTGGGATGTTTGAAGGATTAATTTTGCAAAAAATCGGCTTATTTCTTGGAGATTTGAAATAAAAGCATTACCTTTGCAAAAAATTAAAGAAAAAGCGGAGGTGCTATGGATTATCCGGTCGGAATACAAACATTCGAGGACATTATAAACGACAAGTTCTTTTATGTCGATAAAACGGAACTTGTTTACCAATTAGTCCGTAAGAAAGGCTATTATTTCCTTAGCCGTCCCAGACGGTTTGGGAAAAGTCTTCTCATATCTACTCTTGAGGCCTATTTCCTCGGCAAGAAAGACCTGTTTAATGGACTGAAAATGGCGGAGCTTGAAACAAAATGGGAAACTTATCCTGTGTTTCATATTGACTTGAATAGCGAAAACTATAACAATGAGGATGCTCTACATTTGAAACTTGAAGATTACCTTGCTAAATGGGAGGATGAATATGGCAGCCGTCCTACAGAGAAGACCATCTCTCTGCGCTTTTCGGGAATAATAGAGCGTGCTTGTAAAAAAACAGGCAAACGGGTGGTGATTCTTATTGACGAATATGACAAACCTTTGACCGCGACAATCGACAATGAAGCGCTAAGTGAGAAATATAGAGAGGAACTGCGAGCTTTCTACGGCGTTTTAAAATCCCAAGATCAATACATTCGTTTTGCGATGCTCACGGGAGTTACTAAATTCTCGAAAGTGAACGTATTCAGCGACCTCAATCAGCCAGATGACATATCGCTGACAAAACAATATCAGGCCATCTGCGGCATCACCGATGAGGAACTCGATAAATATTGTCGTGAATCAGTAGAAGAGGTAGCTGAAGAAAACGATACCGACTATGCTGATATGAGAGAGCAACTGCGCCAACAATACGATGGATACCATTTTTATAAAAAAGGTATTGGCATTTACAATCCTTATAGCCTCATTCTAACATTCCGACACAAGGATTTAGGCGATTATTGGTTCGAGACTGCCACCACGGAATTCTTGATGAAACTTCTGAAAAATTCAAACGTTCCTATAAGTGCGTTATCGGGAGGCAGACAGACAGCACAGCAGTTGGGCGGCAAGGAAGATTTCAGAATAAACCCGCTACCGATACTGTATCAGTCCGGCTATCTCACTATAACCGGATATGATGATGATATTAAAGAATATATTTTAGGTTTTCCTAATGAAGAGGTCAAAACAGGCTTTACTAAAGCCTTGATTCCGTTCTATCTGCAAGTGAAGCAGTCTGCGTCTCCTTTCGATTACAATGGTTTCGTGAAAGATTTGCTCAGAGGTGACATTGAGCAGTTTATGAAACGCTTGCAGGCACTCTTCGCCAACCTCGACTATGAGATTATGGGAGGTCAAGAGCATGATTTCCATAATACGATGCAAATCATACTTTTCATGCTTAGTGCCCGTATGAGAGTGGAGAGGCACACGAGTTTCGGTAGAATGGACATAGAGATAGAAACCGACGACTATGTCGCCATCTTCGAACTGAAAATCGACAAGAGTGCAGACGAGGCCTTGCGACAAATTGATGAGAAGAACTATGCCGGTCCCTTTGCGACGAGTGGCAAGAAAATATATAAAATCGGTGTCAACTTCTCTTCCAAGACAAGGGGGATTGAGGAATATAAGATAATATAAAACATCGGCCTCAAAAATGATTAATAGAGTTTTTCTTCAAAAAAACTCTATTTTTTTGTTTACCTTTCTACAAATTTGGTATATATAAGTAGAAAGTATCAACATTGAGTACACTTTAAAAAGTATTGATTTCACTTTACGTCAGGCTAAATAGAGGTCTATATGGCCCCCCTGCTTGTCGAACAAAAATATACGAGGTCGGGCGATAAATTTCCGACAGAGGTCG
>Ga0065711_1001025_pt1 | contig 57869 bp, 31 predicted proteins | sample Hoacrofraction12_FD_59098 | JGI IMG/M metagenome (GOLD analysis project Ga0065711, IMG submission 59098) | Hoatzin crop microbial communities from Cojedes, Venezuela - Epithelial fraction 12 v2 (version 2) | ecosystem: Host-associated > Birds > Digestive system > Esophagus > Crop | place...
ATTCAGTTCTGCTGTCTGTTAGCACAGGAGAAAACATTTCCAAACACCATGGAGACCAGCGGAGTCACACACTGGTCTGGACTATAATTCCTTCTGTAGAAAGTTAGGATTTTGTCAGACAAACAGAGAAAGCTTAGCAAGTGAAACAAAAGTCTGAGAAGTTAGACAAGGCACTGCATAACAGGAAAAAATAAAACGTAATGGAAATTACAAGCATTCATATTCTGTTTTAGTATTTCAGAATAAGCTAGTGCAAAAACAGCCAATAACAGGGTGATTTTTTTCACTGAAAGAGGGTAGTAGACCTCTTGGTAGAGCTGAGAGTTTCATGGGTAAAAAAAAAAATTAAGGAGGAAGGTGCATCCAGGCACAAGTAATGTACCCAGAACAACTGAAAAAAAGGAAAAACTACAAAATAAAAAGAAAAGCAAGATCAGAGGAGGAGGCAGTGTTTGCAAACAGCAACAACAGAGAAAATTTGGCAGAAAAGTGTAGAACCTTGTAAGTAAATGTGTAGAATTTTGGTCAAATATTGATTGGGAAGGGAAGGTGGAGCCTTCAAAGGACATAAGAGGTGGTGGTTCATGATTAGAGCAGAAATATCCCGATAGCCATCACAAGGCAGATAAGACTGAGATGAAAGACTCACTGGATTCAGACTGTGGAAAGGAGGAGATGTCTGGCAGAGCACAGAAAGAATCACCTACAGGGATAGGAAAACGAAGAAAAAACATATCTTGAGTAGTTGTGAATTTCTGAATGGGAAATAGCTATTCCTTTGGTATTTAGAGGAGAGAGGGGAGGAATTCAGGCTGGATCATGTGCATTACCTGCAATAATCAAGGGTAGATAATACAGGTAGAGCGATAGTCAAGCTGGAATGCAAGCGCTCAAGGCAGTAAGGTCAGCTTGAGCATCATTCAGCAACGTTTATAAAAGAGGATGCTCGGGGTAAAACCCAGGCTGGGACGTAGAAGTCGTTGCACTTAACTCTGTGGGAAACAGTGGATCTACTGCATGCTTTGGTGTTAAAGTAAGACCAGAGAAATGCAAGAGGCAACTTGGCTACCCAGGCAAAGGTGTGCCAGGAGCACAGGCTGGCCATCAGCACAGACGCATGGATGAAGGCCCACTCTAAATCTTGTGACATATCTGACATTGCATGGATGCCATGGGTACCTCTGGGCACCTCAGATGGCACTAGAGATATTATTAGGTACCTAAGCTGCACCTTAGATGTGTACACACTAAAATGAGGGGACAACTTTACTTTTATTTAGAACTCAGACTTCTGCCTAAGCAGAGTGCTTTACAAAGGAGGATAAATATCATGGCAAACTATGAAATTAAAACATGGATTTGCCACGTTCGTACAATAGGACAGAGGTGGAACTGGCGTCAGAGCTTCCAACCTCTTGTCATGTTACTTAAGGTAAATGATGATAAATCTGACACACCACAGGAGAGAAAAGTGTTAGCGGTGGAGGTGAGCTTCCTTTCAGCAGAAGGAGCAAAAGCTGTACTGAGGGTGATGTGAAGTGGCTCCTGCAAGGACCAAGTGGTCGGTCTTCCTCTCTGTGCCTGAAATGACAGCAGTTAGGAAAGGGATGTGCAGAGGAGTAAGATTAACAATTGGACGGGGCAATAAGAAGGGACTGAAAGAGGCCCTTGCGGTGGGAGTAAAGAGCTGAAGTTCAAGACAGAGACCAGGACCTCCAGAGCAAATTGATTTGGCACACACAATAACACTGAACAACTGGCCTCAAAGGAATATCTAGGTAATTGCAAACAAAAGTTGTCGAGAATTCCTCACATTGAAGGGCTTACAAATTAAATAAGGAGGCCGAACTGCAAAAAGAAAATAATGCACAGAGCAAGGAAGAAGAAAGTTCCCTGGCTGTGTTTGTGCAGGGGAGCAAGTGCACACACACCATTACGCCAGAGCCTTACCTCCAGAGCTACTACCCCATTTTTCCCATGGTGGGGTAGTTCATAAGCCTCGATTTGCTGCTTTGTGAGCCGGGCTAGCTTCTCTGCAAGCTCCCGCCAGTATTTGCCAAGCTTGACAGCTGAAGTCAAAATGACGGTGTCCTGGGTAAGACGTGCCACTAATCCCTGGCAATCTATTTTCAAAAGTGCCTGCAACAATCATTTTCATTAATGTTCCTTCACCAGTAATTACAAACAGAACATTATCATTTGTTTTTATAGCACTTTCCTGCATTACTAAGCAGACAAGAAGGCTTTTTGTCTATTTTGTGTTCTTGCAAATTTGTAATTTTTTTTCCTACAAAAAGGTGTTGCCAACAGTTTCATAGGAAAACTGCCCACAAGCTTAAGAAAAAATAAGCTGGCATTCAGCTGTTTCAGCATTCCAGTGTCACATAGATCCTGCCAAGCTTACAGATCCTAAAGGAAAAATACGCTTCTCCAACAAAAAACATTTGGGACATCAAATTGAGCTTCTTAAAAGTATGACATGAAACCTAATTTTTAAGTTAGAGCACTATTATATTAAGGTGTGGTCCTTCATCTACTGCTTTTCTGGAAAATCATTGATTACATTGGCCAGCGCCTTTTGATTTACTCCTCCCACAGAACTGGTAATTTGCTGAGCACTAAGCAGAAATGCAAGCATAAAACTCTTCCCTCCCCCATGCCAAATGAGCTTTTAATAGCAAACAAATTAAAATTGTTCCAGGAATGAAACCCTGAAATGCAGCTATGTTGCATTCTCCTTTCTTTATTTGTTTGGGTAAGAGCTTATGAGAAACTAGGTGCTGTTTTTAATTTTCCCCAAGTTAACAGCAAAATGTTCCACTGAAAATGTTGACTGTATCAGTGAAAGGTCAAGAACAAAATCTAGAAGTTTTCCTTGGATTTTAGATACTGGTTTTTAATAAAGTACCAAGCATTTCTGCAGAAATCAGCTATTTGTGTGATTTAATTGTAAAACATTTTTCCATAAAAATCCTCATTCCAAGCAGTAGAAATTTTGGTAGGCACAGTAGTGAGAAGTAGACTATAGCATACAGTACCAAATTCCCCTATACTTTGGCAAAGTGGAGGCAGTTGTTCAATTTGCCTTTGTTCTAATAATCAAGAATGCTATTAAGCATAAAAACAGATTAATTAAAAAAAATAACCAGTGAATTATACCCAAAAGTCACATGTATGATGTCTAGCTTTACAGAGACAGGCACCTGCATTGGCACTTCATAGCTCAAAAATCATATACATCTCAACAAAACGGGACATCTTATTAATCTAATTATGTCCCACCTTTTGCCTGTTCTGTAATGAACTCAGTTTCACTGTATTCAATTAAAACTTTAGATCATTTTCACCTTTAACTCTCCCCTTTATTTATGGAGACATGGCAGACTAAACTGCGCTTCATACTTGCTCAGTTTTATTCCACGCAGTTTAGTGCGGTCTTAAGAGTTGTAAGCGGCCACTGCTACCAAAATTTTTTGAATCCTGCTGAAAGTGTTGTCAGCACTTCAAAGCGGTAGACTAGTTATAAGAAGTAAATCCTGCTAAGGTTTGCAGTTCAGGACAGTCAAAAGGCTTTACATGAAAGGCTACAATGTCAGTTTTTAAACACACTTATTTACAATACTTTATTTTGATATGAGAAATTTAATTCTCTTCTGTCCTTAAGTAGGCTGGTAGACTTTTCAGTCAGAGCCAAGCACAGTATTGAGTAATCATTAATTCCAAATTAATTTGCACACAGATCCATAAGTAAATTAATGTGATTAACAATAGAATAAAACCGCTTTTGATTCACGTGTAACAGTACTGAATCGCATAGAAGTCGTCCAGTGGCTTAGAAATGAGACCCACTCAAATACTTGCAATATTGTCCTTAGGACACTACAACATTGACTATGAATTCATCACATGTGGATAGAAAATCTTGTCTTCAACATGTCAGTCAGGATTTCCTTGCTTTAAAAATGGGAAGCAAACTTAGACATGCCTCTTAGGCTACACAAGATATATGAATAATGGTGTTTCTGTACTATAAGCTTACTAAATACTTCACAATAGGAATGGGAATTGCTCAGGGAAGCAATTTGCCATGATGATTTCCATGAAAAAAAGACAAAACTATTTCAATCATGGCAGTTTAAAACCAAAAAAAGTCAACTCAGTCAACCTACTACATGAGCAAGGCTCCTGGAACATTCACAGAACCTTGCTTAGAATTAATTCATCAAGGTATTATTCTTCACGAGAGTCTGGATGTATTTTCCATCTATAGGTCTCTACAACTTTTAGTAATATATTTATATATGTAAAGACTTAAAGGGTGCAGGACCATGTTTTCTTGTTCACACATTACTATTGAATAGTTCCTTAGCAATGCATTCCCAATAACCAAGTTAGTTCACGCAATACTTACAACAACGAGCTCATAAAGAAATAGTCTTTTTTTTTTGTTAGCATGGCAGTCTTCCTTCATCCTCTTCACAACATGCGCCACTCTTTCCGATTCTTTATCAGCATGTGCCTCATTAAAGTCATCCAAAGACATATGTGAATATCCTAGCACCTCTGCCAAAGCTCTCCAGTCATAAAGGCTCTCTGATACTGTAGACAGAACTACCGCGTAGATGTAAGTCAGTTTTTTGAATGGCAATGCAATTTGTTCAACAAGATTCCTAGTTGTTAGCTCACTATCAGCAGTGTCCATAGCTTGTTCTTTGGAAATCACTTTTATGTTTTTGCAATGTACAAGACCAATCTTTTTTCTGAGAACTCCTACGTACCACTCTTTTATTTTAGTTTGTCCAATGGCTTTTACTTTATCTTCACCAAGAAGTGCTATTGTGTCCCCTTTAAAATATTCTAGCAAATAGTCAATCTTATTCTGACGTAACACAGTTTTCAAAGCCACTCCATAAGTATTAACATTCAAAATTTTATCTTGAAACTTTGGATATTTAACTGTTGGTATCAAAAGCAAAGGTGCAGACTTGATTTCTTTGCGGTTTTGTAAGCGCTTTGGCTTATTGATAATTCCACTTAATTTTGGGGCTGGATCAGGAGTCGTAACATGGAACTGAGTTACTTGGCTACTTTTTAAGACTTTAATCTGAACAAGGAAAACAAAGAAATGCATCTCCCTACATCCAAGCATGGAAAACAGGAATTGTTGGCGGACCATTTCACCGGCTTTCAGCTCCTCCTCTTTAATATTTTTGCTTTGGTCTTCCACCTTCACTTCAAAATCTGGATCACAGGATACCAAAGAAATGTTTAAATCTTGTGGCTTTTCAAGCAGAAATGTATGTTTTCCCCACAGCTGAAACACAACAGGAGGCATATTTTTCCCCCCCTTTTTTATATCACAAATTGTGAGTTTTCCTGGAATGTAGTTATGACCAAAAACTGTAAAAACTGCTGTAAAAGATGGGTGAATATATTTGGGACCATAAATTCCAACTGAGACTGTTCTATGAACATAGTCCCAGACATTAGTTGCTGGAGGCTGGATTTTGTTTGCTTGTACGACAACCACTGCATACATCACGTGACTTAAATCCATTAGCTTCACTTGTATGGTATCTTGATAAGTGTAGCAATTTTCTAGCTTCTTAAAAGGCCCTTCTTTATTGAGACTATAAAAACACACAATATCACTCATAACTTGGCTAAGTGGATCATTCTTCACTTTAGCTGCTACTTTTACCTCTAGGAAAATGGCTTCCCTTGTGTTGAGGTTGCTCAGTGTAAGTTCTATCAGGGGACTTACGGTGCTAGACAGCTCATTGTTAAATGATGACGGAGGGTTAAGGATAGCCTTTAAACCCACTTCTTGGAATTCCCCAGGTAATACATGACCCACAGGGACATGAATGTTGATATCCGAGTCAGGTAGCTGTACTGAACCCCCTTCATGATTCAGTTTACAAACTACATGAATGTCTGTAGCTTGCGTTTGTGCCCATCCAGGGCTATGGCTCATGGCTTCTAAATCTAGGCAAGATCGGGTGAGTTGTCGGTGAGTCAACCAAGCCATCTTGTAGGCTTCACGGTTATTTTGAAGCCATATCATGTCTGAAGCTATAGTTTTTTGAGGTGTTGTCTTGCGAAGATTAAATCTTCGGTTATCAACAATGTCCAGGAAGTCAGAGACACTCTTGGATCGTCCAGATCTTCTTGCTGAAGTCTTTTTTAGAAGACAATCGATATCTAGCTCATCACCTGAGGAAGCCAAAGAATCCCTGTTGCTAGAAATTTGAGAGAATATATGGGGTTTTTCTTTGAAGACTGAAAGGTACCTATTATTTTCATTTCTATTTGAAGCAGCTATGTCATGTACAAAAGGGTTGGAGGCTGACAGTTCACTCCAGAAAGGGTTAGTCTTGGAAACATCATGGACATGTTTGAATGCATCACACCAGTCAATATCCAAATCCAATTTGCTTTCATTGACATCTGTTTAAAAGAAACAAACAGAAGCATTTCATAAAGCACAGAGACTTGAGAAATTTCATTCTTTTCCAACGGATAGTCTGTTCTTAAGCTAACAGGTAACAAAATTTATCCTCCTAAACTACATATAGATGAAGTTCTTAAGGAACACATTTACATATTTCTCCTTCAGGTTTTTAAAGAGTATAAATATTGATTTCTAAGTAGCATTAAGAATGTTTGTTAATAGAAAGAGTGCTGACAAATTAGTGCTGAAGGATGTAAAGCATCTTCTGCAAGGTGCTGATCATTATCAATTCCTAAAACTACTAACTGGCATGCAGTATGCTAAGGTCCCATAAGGTTTAAACCTTTACATTCCAAAAATCTTTGGCCTCTTACAAAATGCCATAGATTTTTTTTCCTTTGAGTCTACCTCTCTGCAAAGTTTAGCTACTACTTTGTCATCTTTCAAACACTTCAGAAAATACAGATGAATGAATTATACAGGATTCCTTTTCATGCTAGTGCACATGCATTTCACTGATAATAGCACTCTTGCAATTTGTCTCAGTATGAGTGGAATTTGTTATACTAGCTTTCCCATTAGAAAAATTTGTTGGTACAATTTATGAGTTCTTGCACAGTTTGAATATTTCAAGAAAAGTGGGTTTTGCAGCTACTAAGTTTTCTGAGATTGCACTTAAATAGACAAATAGAGGTGTAAACGTGATTTTAAATATGCTTTCTGATAAGAATACTCATTATTACCAGTAATGTCTATTTGCTCTGAAGACAAGATGCCCTTATATCTTATACTAAGAACTGTTCACAGAAGCTGGTCTGTAGGTTGGTTAAGACTCACGCTTCCTGCAACAAATAGACTGCCTGAAACTTTTTGTGTTAAGGGTTTCTATTGCTTCAGTTTGCCATTGTTTTTGTATATACAGAGATTGCACCATCCCTTCTTTGTACATCCTTGTAAAGGAATTTAATTTTAGAGGGAAAATTCAGCATTTTTTTCTTTCAGCAACCTATATCCTTCATTATTACACTTTTCATAGTACCTTCCATCTCCAAGGCTACTAATTATTGCTCAATTGCAAGAATGACAGTGCACTCAGCTACAAAAAGAAAAAAAAAATGAAATGTTAGTACTTTTCTTTTTGTTTAATTTGTCGTAAATTGTGACAAAAAGCCAAAACTGTGAAGTTTTTCTACTGTTCAAAAAAAATCCCAATTTGGATGAACCGGAGTGGAATTTACCTGCTTCCCAGCTCCCCATCTGGAGGGCTTTAGCGTTGTCTTGACAAAAGCCTTCCCAGTGAGCTGCTGGGGAGAGTGAGCCCAGGGGCAGCTTCCTGCCCCTCCAGCACCCAGCCTTGCCAGGGCCTCTGGATGGGGCTGAGCTGCTCAAGCACCAGCTGAAAAGGCATTTTGTTTCTGCCTGCAGGCCAAAAACTTTCCTTGTGCTGTGATGCTATTACAGTCAGATCATTATTTTCTATTAAAAAATAAATTAATTAGTCCCAAAAGAAATGTTAGGGTTTTTTTCTGTTTGTTTGTTTCCCCATCCTAAAGGGCATGTTTCTACAGGAAAAGTCTGAGCAGAAAACTCTTGCAAAGCCTGAGTCATTAAGCTGGATGCTTTCTCATGCCAAGGTAACAGCACAGCTTACTGGAGTGCAGGAGGTTAGTGAGGAAATAATTCCTGCTCTGCAACCCACGCAGCAAATACCAGGCCCACCATTACTCATATCTGCTACTGGACAAAAAGCTAAGAGAATGCCTGCCATGTGGATGGGAATGTTTTCTTAACTTTTAGGTTAAAATAGCAATGAGATTAAAGCAACTTTGGTTTTAAATCAGGTTAACAGTTAAAGTCCAACCCCAGGTTTTCTACTAGCTAAAACTCAAGTTTTTAAACTGGGCTAACACCAGAATTAGCTTGCCTTCCTGGTTCCTAACACCCTAAATTACTGTAGTTTGGCTAATAACTCCCTCCTCTTGTTGTTGTCTCAACCTCCAATAAACATACCCTAAACAGCACTTATTCATGTAAGTTTAATGGTTCCAGCTCTTCCTCTCAACCTGCCTGACCCACATTTGCTCTGGGGACAGAGCACTTCTATGCCAGCAAGTTTCTCCTAGGGGACCTTGTGACAACCCTTTGTGTTCCAACTCCAGGGACATCTACGATGGCCTGAGTAGTGCAAAAACAAGCAATAAAAGAAAACAAAAAAAAAAACAAACAAAAACTGAAACAGACCTGGTGTACAGGGGTTTACAGACTAGCTATAGCTCTTGACACTACTGAGAGTTTGAGAGAAATACAGACTTTAGGTGGAGAGCCTTAGTACAAAAAATAGCAGAAGAGACATACTGTAGCTGGCTGAAGGTGTCCGATCATCCACATCAATCAAAGTCCCCTCCGACCTGCTCCGTGGAATCTCTCCGCTGGTTAGGGACGCTGTTCCACTACTGGAAGTGTTTTCCTCCTAGGAAACAGGTAAACATATAAAACATCAGCAAGTATGCAATTTGAAAGAGGGGAAACTGTTGAAGAATAATTGAGCTTTGCTCCTGTGATGAAGAAAAAACAAAACGTGAATTACAGTTTATGAGAAAATTTATGAAGTCTGCCCAAGAGCATCACAATCCTGAGTGAGTCTTACTATCTAATTTGCAGCAAAAACACCAGATGCTACAGGTGCAGTACAATACGGAACCCCAGTCCATAGTGAAATCCAATAACTCACATAATTAAGCATCTTGCAACTGGAACTGAGCCAACTGTACAATAACTTCCATTCAGAAGGCCTTGAATAGAAAACTTTTGTAAAAAAACAAACATCCTAATTCCTGTTTTCAGATAAGTTTGACTAGAAACATTAAAGGGGAAGAGCTAGATCTGTTCCTTCCTTTGCCAATTAACAGAAAATATTTCCAGCCTTTACCGCGTTATTATTCTTCCTATGCTCTTCCCCGAGTGAACATCAGATCAGATTTTCCTTTTAATCTGTACAGGAATGACTTCAAGTAACCTTCCTAAGGCCCATGCCAGCACAGCAACAGCCCAAGAGAGGACATTTGGGTCTCTCCTCTTCGTTGTTCTGGCTACAAGAAGTTCTGTTTGGTTTTGATGCAGTTTGCACATGGACTGGGCCACACAAGAGCTGTAAGATGCTGTGGTTGAAAGAGACACAGTTACCAGCAGGCCTAGCACAAGGGCAGGGCAGGAGGACCATTGCCCTGAGGCAGGCAACAGGAGCATGAACTGCTCAAGGTACCATTGCCTGATGTTATTTTCAGCTGCCCAGAAAGAGGAGTTGCAGGTCTTCAAAGAAGTGTTGGGTATCCCACATGCTGAAGTTACTGTGTCCCAGAAACAGAAGCTGGAGGAAATAAAATATTCTAGATCTTTTTGTGCAGGAAAGCTCATTAAATTAGTGCTATAGACCAAGAGATCATTTAGTGACTTTCCCAGAATCCTCTTACTGATCCTATATGTTGTGGGGTATAAATGCTGACGGGCAATAGATATATTAAGACATAGTTAAAAAGAAAAGAAAAGAAACAAACAAAAAAACAAGGTGGAGGGGGAGGGGAAGAGAAAAGGTAAAAAATGCAGAAGGTTTTTTGGGTCCATCCAAGGATACGATAGTCAGCTTTGTTCAGGAGTCTGAAATATTGCAACCTGCTACTTGTGCAGCAGCAATAACAGCCTAAGCAGATCTCATTTTATCATGTTCAAAAAGGAATAAAAAGATGCATTGGGCCTGGTTTTACTGTGGCTGTAAGGAAAAGGAATTTTCAGTTACAGTTCTAGTTGGTGAATTATGGGAAAAAGGAAACATAGCATATACCAAAGCATTACTGAATAGAAACTGGAAGTCATCTGTCTGTTTCCACTGCACAGTGCAATGGTTTAAGACATCTTTTTTTTCCACTGCAAATGTAAATTGGTACTTTTTGTTCTTCCCACAAGACCTACCTTCAGCTAATGGCAATCTGTTCAGCTGCTGACTTGCACTCGGGCAGGACGCAGGGCTGAGGTCAGGCTAAGCCTGACTGTCACCCAGCCATGGTGCTATCACAGGGCTGTACGGACTTTCACGTTCCTCTGTTACCAGAAATCTCAGCTGCTGGCCTTAGAAGTCCTGATTTCAGAAGGTAGCAAAAGCTAGCCTCCAAGACCATTACTTTGTGGCTTCTGCTATTAATGCACCACCAGAATCAAACTGGAAACTAAAATACGTCCGATCTGACATCCCACATACCACATATATTTTTATAACAATTTCACTGTTCCTCCCATCTCTAATAAGAGACAGCATCTTCGACAATGTGTACTGCTTCCCTCAAAGGAAATAACTTTTGCGTTCTTGCTGCATCTCAAAATGCTGAAACACTGAACACACTGTATAAACATGCAAAATTTTTATCTTGGGCTTCTACTTTAGGGGTTGGGGAGGTTTAACCACCAGTGTAAGGTATCCATAGTCTGAAATTCCAATAAATGTACAAAAAGGAAGTCTGTTCTTTACAATACCAGTGTATTTGTTGTCAGCACTAATCTCTGATGATTTATTGGTCAATTGACATATTAATCTAAAAATGGTTCTTTAAATAGTTAAAAAACCCACAATTATTTCAGTAGCTGCATGAAGTGTGAGGCTGCAGGTAAGGATGAAGAAAGAGCACAGGAGTGCAAGTAGATGCACAGGGACCAAAACAGGAAACCCTGGGGGGAGAGGGACAGAGAAAGAAAAAAAAAAAACAAATCTCTTTACACAGTGGGAGTATATTGACAGAGACATAACAACAAGATTACATATAGAAGTTTTATAAACGCTAAGAATTTCTGCAAATAGAATAAGCCACTTCCTAAAAGTTCCCTCTGGGAACTCCCTAAAAACCTTCACCACTAGCCTGGCACAAAGATAGAAAAGGCAGATACTGAAAAGGAAAACCACTTTCAAAAACAAGTCGTGCTCCCCCCCTTCCCCGAGAGCGTGATGAGGGAGCCCTCTGTCATTTAGGCATGCCTTCAGGCCAGCCAAGAGGAGGATGAGAGAAGGGGGAAGATATAAACACTCCTGGGCAAAAGCTGACCACATTTGGTCAGCACGCCAAGGAATGTGGGAAACGCTGGGGACAAGCTGTACACATGCTGTCAGGTGCCAGGCAGTATGACTCTTGAACAGAGCTACATGGTCTGACACCAAGTTTGGGTCCCGTCTTTCCTGTGTTCCAGCCCTAGTGCTGGGAACACATAATCCCCAGTGCCTTTGTATGAGGCTAGGAAAATAAGAAAACCCAATGCTCCCCCTTTTCCATGGGTACATTCTGTGATAAAATAGCACCCCAAAAGAAACTTTTGATAGGGTAACACTGTTAATTAGGAACTTAAGTGGACAAATCCAGAAGAACAATCATCCACAAGAGAAGAGAGATCAATGTATGTGCGATATAAAGCCATGCTGATCAGTGGCGAAGGGAAAAGCTATGAAACCCTTTTGCTGCAAAAAGAGGGAATTATGCACAGGAAGAATCAGAAGCTAAGCTTTTCATTTGCTGTAGCTACTGAGTAAGAAAGATGTAAACTGACAAGTGCTTAATGGTGCAAAGAATTATTTGATTGATGGTATGTCAGCTCACAGTGTGAAGTGAGCAGGGAACGAGGAAGTGAAGAGGTTGGAAACAGATCATCTGTGGAGGTGACCAGTGAGTGAACCCGAGTGATTGCTGAGAGATGGGGCATTTTTCTGTATGAGGACAAGAAACAGTTTGCCAGGTGCACTCTGCTGTAAAAGCCTGGAGTGCGTTGCTTGACCCATAAGAGCAGGAGACGCAGGGCCCAAAGTGCTGCTGGCAGGCACGTTGCAGCACTGTTACAGAGGAAGAAAAATGCATCTGAGGAAGAAGAAAGTCTCAGGTAGAAAGTTCAGTTTCACAGAAATCAGGAGACAGATTTGTTAGAAATGGCATTCTTGCTGCATGTGATGCCTCTAGAAATCTCTTCCAGGTCTTTTAAAATTCAAGTGAACATTTTTTTTTTTCCCCTTTCCAGTCTCTCTACCAAAGAAAACATGTCCTGCTGTGCTTAAAATAGTGGTAAGAGAAAATTTTAAAAAGCCCAAAAGCAAACACTTCCCAACAGCCTTTGCCCTTAAAAGTGAGGGAGGCCACATTCTTTCGTGTTGTTGAACTATCAACTTCCCAGAGCAAGACAGTAGCAATTTGCCTTTCATTAAACCTCAACCCTGTTTGGCCTTCTTCAAAAGCAGGTTGTGTTAAGAGCAGAGCTCTCCTGTGGCAGTGTCTCCCCACGGAATCCTACATGCACCTTGCACAGATAGTGCTACTCAGCCATACCATTACTCACAGTGATTCATGGCCTTTGTATCCAAAGGATGAAGCTTATGCATTTGCAGAGACAGGACAAGAAACACAAACAGGTGATGGAGATGTGCCTCTTTCCTCAGGCTCACTTTTAGCTGTCACGGGGAAAAATGACTTGCTAGTAATAGAGGTTGGGTTGTTAGACTTACTTTACAGGTTTATTTCTGAAAAGGGAGCAAGATATATTCATCAGAATGTTAAATACAATGATCCTTATCTGACGGAATACAGAGTATAGTGAATTATTTAAATTCTGTTAAATGGAGAGAAGCAATTCTAAAGAGAAATGAACACAAAGAAGTTACATGGTTTTAGAAGGCACAACACATTATCATCAAGTCTGAAACACTACCTGCTCTCAGCAGATTAACATGTTTCTAGCTAAACATTAGTTACAGTATTAGGTCATATTTTATCAGTCCTTTAGCACTTGTGGCCTGGAACAGCTTTATGCAGCTCAGAGTTTGGTGTCAGGCAGCTGGGCACAAGTTTACCAATCTTTGATTACAGACCTGAACTGTGGTACAGTAGCTAGTGATAGTGAAGGATTGCAAATGAAACCTTCAGCTGAAGTGATAAAGTCTTTGACTTATTCTTTTAGCCTGTTGCATGTGAGGCAGTCAAGGAAACACAGCTGTATCTCATTGTGAAGAGGCAGAAATGGCTTTTAATGTTCAACCTCGAGAGATTTCAATCATCTGTTGCCTACTTTACTAATACTTGTCAGCAATCTTAATGCTTTAGTATGACCGTGTTACTTCTTGCTTTTCCTGTAATGACAGAAAAGCATTTTCAATTGATATATCTACTAGTTTATTCTGTTGTTAATTAAATACTTGCCAAGTTTGGTACCTACTTTTTCAAAGTTCTGAAAATTTATCACCCTGTGGGAACTGTAGAGCCATTCATACTCCTTCCTGAACCCAGGGCTTAACTTCTCTGCAGGCCCAACATGCGTCTACACTGCTGCTTGTGACGGGCGTAACTGCTGCTGGTAATACTCCATCCGAGCTAGTGTTAAAGGGTAGAACTAGTAGTCTCAGCACAGCAAAAATGGGACTTTAAGTGGGTCATCCTCCCAGTAGATTTCCTGTACTTCACAAGTGGGTTTTTACAGCCTCTGCTCAGCTCTGCACAACCCAGAACTGACTGCTTTACAGGCAGATTGGAGAAAACTATGCAGGCAAAAACAACTATACCATAGACATGCCCTTTACAAGGCAAGTATCCTTCTTTTCATTCCACATAGCTAAGCTTCCAGAATTGCTTGTTGTAAGCAGAAGGACTAGAGCTTTTATTTTCAATTATAAACGTTACATTTGGAAATATGGCTTTCCAGAAGCCTCAGGAATGTGTAGTTAAGTTTTGATGTTGTCTTTTGGATTTCAGCTACCACTGAAATACTCCATGGTTTCCCTTTGGCCTCAGGAAAAAAGAAATATGTTGCCTTCTACTTACATTACTCAGTAACTTTTTAAAGAACGGGAAATGGAAAGTAAAGATGTCACTAAGCAATGAATTAAAGGATCCAACTTTGTACTATTAAATTGCAATATTTCTTCTTTTTGCTGAACAGAGAAAACTTTGCAAGTTTATTAGCTTCATTCTTCTATTAACTCATTTCCTTACAAGCTCTTAAAAGCCTCTGAAAATAACAATACTTAAAAATCACACCGGATTCTCATTGTATGTAACCATACATACTTTGGAAGCACAGCTAGTTTCTTCACTTTTGGAGGTCCTATGAAAACACTTCTGGATCCTTCACAGAGATTAAAATACTACAAGTTACTACTGACTGTGATGCCATCAGAGTTATTGCTTCCAAACAGATGCTGAAAGCACTCTGTAAGAAACACCTTTTTGTTTAGCAGTTTCCTTAAAATGTAGAAGTTTTCATTTCCAGGTGCCGCAAGTATTTCAATGCTGCCGTAATACACGCAACATTTCAGGGCAAGGCAAAGCCTGTAAGTAACATGTTCTGCCTGTAAACCAGAGCCCTTCTGCCCATCCTTGGATACTTTTACTGTTTGCTAGGATGAAATAAAAACCTTAACTGTCAACATTTTTTGAACAACCTAGAGGAGTGGGAGCTACTAGGAATCTCAAAATCTCTACTAGCTGTTTAGATCCTTGTGAACTATAGCTGTGATCAAGGGTTTGTAAGTACGGATAACCTCCAAAGTACTCAATGTATTGTTTTGTTACCCTGATTTCATCTATTCTTTCTACTAAATTAGACTTTTTTTCACATCCAGGCTGCACGCAGGCATTACACTGGGTCTTTAACTGAGCAGTTTACCTGTCAGTGGCAAGTGGAGATAAAGCCTTAGACACCTGCATGCTAGCTTGGCTTAGAGTGCACTCCCAAATCTGTACAGTATTTATTATGCACTTCCTCAGGAAAGGCTCACGTCTCTGCTTGTTAGTGCCAAAAGTCATCTTTGCAGAGGGACTGATACAAGCTGTGGTCTTTGAGGGCAGGAAGCAGTGGTGGGAGAAAGAAGTAGCTGTAGCATGAACAGTAGTGAATGATTTACAATCTGAGAGCTAACTTCAAGGATAATAAAGGAAATCTCTTTTTTAAAAAACAGAAAAGTCTTTGTATGCCTGAATCACAAGGGCATGACAAAAAAAAAAAAAGCAAAAAAGTCTTCCTCTGTCCCAAAGACTTGATTTTGGCAACATCTTACTGTTTAGCACTCTTCCAGTTATATATAGAAAATAGCACATCTAGTGTCCACCCAGAAAGCAGGTAAAGGATACAGTCTCCAGACAATCAAACCCAGGTCAAGTAGTAAAGTAGTAGTTCATCAGGCACTGACAATCAGGCACTTATGAGTTATGTGTTTCCTAGAAATAATTACTTCTAAATTTAAGGGCTGAGCACATGCAGGGGAAAAATCCCTCTTGATTTGCAGCATTTAAATGTTTCATCTGCTCTGGTCATACTATAACAGAAATCCTACAAGAGCTGCACGCTCTTCACAGCATCAGGGCAAAGCAGAATGCACCAAGGAACTCACTTGCAGAGAAGAGTCAGTGTTTTACTTGCGCATGTCTCAAAGTTCTTAAAATTATAATTGTAATTAACATTAACAACAGATTTTAAACATCAATATCAGCTGAATATGTTGCAAACATGTAAGATTTTTTTTGTTATTCCATGCTAAAAACAAATATTAAAAAAGATGTGGCTGACACAGGACCCAGTCTTGAATATCCAACTGTAAAACTAAATTGTTTGTCAGTATGCAGTCTGGATACTTTATTTTGAACAGGTGTAGACTGAAGATGTACAATGTGAACCTTGAAGTAAATTGAACCTGATATCCAGATACATACAAGGTGCCTCTACTCTTCTGGTGTTCTGTTTTCAGCAAACTGAGGTGAGCACCTAGAAAAAGATACTGGGGCATGCTGCAGTGTGCTATGCTATTGATGAGATAGGAGACTAGAAAGGTCTCCTTCCAAAAGCATGACAGACTTTTGCTCCAGGGAAAAAGAAAAACATGTCAGAAAGCCTTCACCTTTTTTATATGGAACCACTTTCATTTGGCATTCGTTAACTTGGGGGCGACAAAAAAAACCCAACAAAACTACAAAACACACGTACGCACCAAAAAATAAGTTAACATGGCAATACACACAGAAAGTTTGCTTTGCAATGTTTAAACTCTGTCAGGCAAGCTTTCAAGAAGTCTAAACTAGTCAAGAAGAAATCCCAGTTGTGTAGGGCATGAACTGGGGGCAGGAGAGTGGGACAGGACAGGACTCAAGTCAGTTGTTCCACTTGTTCCATCTCTCCTGGGGAATATAAAGGGAGATCGATACCAAGAGGGCGGAAATGATGGAAGATGGGTGACATGTGGCCAGCCCAACGTGGAGAAAAATGAATGAAACAGGCAACTACCTGTGCTGGGAAAATAAATCCATTAAACATGGTAGAATAAAGTAAATCCATTTGGCGAGGACTCCTCTGGTTTTCATTAGAGGTTAGTTTAGGGAGTTAATAACTGTAAGAATAATCATTCTTCAGTACATCCACAGATTACTTTTTGCTCTAGTTGACTGACCACGTAACAGACACAGGGAATATGTAACAGCACAAATAGCATGTTTGATACATTGTGATAACATTTCCAAGGAAAGACTGATACCTGTTTTTTGTGCATTGATCTGTTTTGACTGAAGAACTTAATAGTCCTTGGCACTTTAGAAACACCTTGAAAAGAGCATCAAAGAGGAAGCCTTAATCACAGGGACACTTTTCAAGGCACACTGCAGAAAGTGCATTTTGTCACTTTTTGTGGCAATTATAGTCACCAAAGTTTGGTCAGAACTCTTGTCCAGCAGCCATCATCACATTTAAAACATTTGTGCCTGTGTTCTTAATAATAGGCTGAGCTGTCCATTAATTTACACTGCCAATATTTTAAAGTTATTTTTGACACTGTAATTTTGAAGGGAAGAAGGGAGGGGAATTCATAAAAACGTATTTTGTTCTCCAAAAGCCAGACTCTGTATCTCTCATTATATTGCAGACTCTCCCTTTATATAGCAATTACATATGCTCTTGACAAGCAAAAATCCCTCTTCTTTCTGTCAAACGGGACTCATGTTTAAATGCATAGTTTCTCTACTAATGAAGTACATTTGAATCTCTGAATTGTACTCTTAACTACTTCTTATTGATAATATTTTTAACAGAGTATTTTTACTCAAATAACATGACTGCCAGATCAACTCCAAAATGGTAATGTTAGGGCAACAAAAAAGAAGTCAGAGGAAGATAAACTGCCATGAAATATCAGATCCCATTTAATAATCTACCTCTGATTGCAGAAGACTACATATTTCAGAGGAAGAAGTAAGAAGTCCTACATATGAAACCGAGGAAGAGCTGCTTCCAGTATTGCTGCTAGTTTTATAACTGAAATAGGAGTGATTCTATTTTTTTTTTTTAAATAAATTTTACCAGTCTACAGTATCACTGGATCTTCTTCTAAAGGAACAGTCAAGTTCAAGATGATTTGAGGTAATATGTTTCCAACAAATTGCATGCCCTTATGCGTCTAAATTTAATTCTTAAATCTAGCTGCCTTAGAGGCTCATTGATTGAACCATCCATTCCCACCTGTTAAGAAGGGAGCATCTATACTTCTGTTACTTACTCTTTTTGGTACAATAAGGGTAATGACATGTCCAGTATCATCCATTTTTATGCAGCAGTGACAAAGTCACACTTCAAAGATTTTATCTTCTCTTCTTCTTCAGAAGCAAAACAAGAATTGTGTGACATCATTGTTATAAGGTCTCCTCTTCCTCCAGACCCTATATTCTTCATGCACCTTCATTCTCTCCATTGCATCACAGTGTCCAACTGTCTTTCCAGCAGCAGATCTCCCTCTGGTGATGCATAGCATTAGCCTGGATGCAATACCACAGTGCAAAGCTATTTTTCCCATCCAGGAAAACCACACTATTGCATTGCAATGGATAGTTTTACCCACTGGAAGCATTTTAAGGATGCATATTCCCTTGTCCTGCCTCCCTGGAGGGCTCAGAGGCAGAAAAAATTCCTAAGGTTCTCACCAGCCAGCTAGCTGACGTCCAAAATTGATCAACGAACTGCTCGTACAACAAATCAGAGAAGTCCCCCATGTTAGCCCAGGCATACCTACGCCGATTTTAATCTCCCATTGTCTCTATTCAGCCCCAAAAACAAGAGCTCAGCTCTAGCTTGCTCTTCCCAATAGCCCTACACCTCAGGATGCTACAGGCACCCTACCTCCCTGCTGGCTCTAGCTCTTTCTTCTGAGCCAACACTATTGACTTTTGAGGGCAAAATTTGATGAAGCAGCTGAGAGCTGTAATTGCTCAGAAGTAACATGAGCAGGTGCTATACACAGATGGGTGCCTTCTCATTCAAGAAATCTTCCCTATTCAGCTCTATAACATCTTTCCATGCCATTTGCCATGAAGAAAGCACTTCATGTTATTTATCCTTTGCATTTAATATGGCAGTGGTGAGAAGAGGAAAAAGGTATAAAGCTGTTGCTCGCTTCTTTCTTATTTCCTTCCCTAACATGACTCATGTGCACTGACTACAACACTGTGTTAGAGATGTGGAGGGAATTGGCATAGGACAGGAGATGAGGGGGGTCAGTAGCTCAAGCTCTATAATAAGGAAGACTCTCCACTCAAGCCACATATCAAAAGGGGAAAAAACCCAAAACTAATCCCTAAATTATCATAAACATCAACCTTTTATACACAAAAAATATTCAGTTTAGTTGAAGAAAAATTTTCATCTGCCCCAGCTGATACACTCAAATAAAAATAATGACTGGAGTGATGCAGTTACAAAGTTGGACTGAAACCTAATTTATCAAATTCCTAAACAGTGCCTCTCAGATAACCCTGCAGAAAATCTTTCAGAGAGTGATTTGGAAGTGCTATGGATTCTATTCTATCAGTTCAAAATGTGTGCCCGGTTTTTTATTTTATTTATTCTGCCTCAGCAAACTTTACTATTTTTCACCACAGCTGAAGTTATTGCCTTTCTAGCAGAAGTGGAAGGCTGCAGATTAGTAACTCTTAGACATAATAACAGCATTTCAACATGTTATCTCCAGCTTCCCACAGTCTGTCCCTGTTCCCCCTCTCCCCCTCCCAAAAACACCCCCTGCAACTCCTGACTCCTGTCAGTCCTGCACTCCTTCAAGAATTTTACATGCAGTAAATTAATTTTTCCCTGATACAGCAGTCTCTGCAAGGCCTGGCCACTGTCAAGCCTTGTGAAGATACTGGTGTCAATCCTTTGTTTTGCCTCACCTTTCACAGCCCCTGAGCTTGCTCACCTTCGAGTTTCATATAGGCTGAGCAAGCTCAGTATTTTATACTACTAAGTCTCTGAAAAGGCTGTGGTTCTTTGACCTCGCTGGCTTCCTGCACAGAAAAACTCTGGGCATCATTTATCATCTGAAACCATCTCAGCAGCCATATGATGCTCCATTCACATAAAGTGAAACTGCTGTATAGGCTATTGTCAGACTACAGAAGTTACAGAAAATTGATTTAATTTATTTGAGACCACTAAGATATTTAAACATCATGCAAAACCACTTTAATTTCACAACTATTACTTTGAAAGGAAATTTTCATGCACCACCCAGAGTTGAGGTTTTTCTGACAGCCGGTCTTGCAGAAAGGGAGGTTAATCTCTCCCTTCTGGAGGAAACTACTAACAGTGCCTATAGCAGATTGAAAGGAACAGACAACCATATCCAATATCACTAAACAGCCCAGGGCGCGACATCCCTACAGGTACCAGCACAGGCCACTTCATTTGGGATCAATGTCTCTATGGAGCTGGAGTTCCTCTAGCTGACCAGTTTCTGTCTGATCAGTAATAGCAGAGTAACCTTTGCTTCAGACAGGAAGAAACCAGGTGCAAGGTTACAAGTGAAATAAGCTGAGATCCAGACAAAACTTAGAACAGCTTTTCAGGACTTTGATTTTCTGAGTTAAGAACCTGAAGGCACCTGCTATGTGTTAGCTCAGAGAATTCAGCTTATTCAGCAACACCTTCTAAATACCAACCCTAAAGAAACACTTTTTCTGGTTTCATCTTCATAAGTTTACTGTCCCTGCTCCATTTGTATCGAAATGTGGGAGGAAGCATTCACAGATTTTCCAAAAGGTCTCTGACTTTGATGAACAAAGTATTTCCCTACCCATCTATCTCACCTCCTTGGCAGCAAGACTCGAGTTTTGCACCTTTGACTAGCTCCTACCTCTAAAGATAATAAGGGTTCAAAATGTGTGTTATATGAAAAGCTCCAGAAACATATATGCAAAATTCTACTCTTTGCATTTTTTTCTAACCACATTTGTTATTTTATGGATTTTCTATGGAGATCAACATACACAACACATTTACAGTGCAGTTGAAAGGCTGTTTAGATCAAGCAGCTCACTCTCACCATTACACATGTATCCTTGCCATCACTGTCAGGGGTGCCTTGATTAAAGTGTGCAGGTGTCATAATGTGTAGATATCATTTTAACATTTAACTTATAAACATCAAATCAAATACACACCTTGATGTGTGATGGCAAGTTACTTCGCTTAAGACATTTTTCCTTGTCTGTAGTAAGACAGAAGACTGCTGTTGTATCTCTGTTACAGACACTTGTAATCCTGGCTGTGCAATTTATTGGACGAGATTTTCAGTCTCCCTTTTATGGCAAATATTCTTCTATGTTTCAGGCCATTGATGATGACAAGCAGATATTTGCAGCACATAGGATTCTCCAACAAAGAGCTGTCTAGTACAAAAAGGGAAAGAAAAGCATGAGGTATGAAAATGAAAACTCAAATGAAACATGCTCTGCTTCCAAAGCTTCATCTAAACTTTAACTTGGCAAGTATTCTTGGAGGTGCATGGTCCAAATGTTGTCCAGCATAAGGTTAGTTTAGGTCAGCTCCTAGTCCAGGGTTATATTTGTATAAGTTGCTTCGTCTGTGCTAAACAGAAGTGTGTACAACTTTGCTCAAAACCCGAAACATCCTGATCTAAAAAATGTCTATAACATAGTTTTTCTGTTTTCGGATCATTTTGTTTTGCAGTGCAAATTCATCTCACACTGCTGATTTTAGCAAGATTTTACAATGGTAAGTCAAGGTTGTCATCATTCAGTATGCTATATCACTAGTGTTCACATAAGTAATTTCATTTTAAAGTTCTTTAGAGATTATCACTAGAAAAAACTAAGGCTTAACCCGTAATCATATGTGATGTGAACATTTTGCCTGGAGAGAAAGAGAGTGAGCTTTCACTGCACTTTCTCCGTATTAGGAGAGAGGCAATTTGCCATTTAAGAAACATGCAGGTTTTTCAGCCTCCCAGATCTACCTGTCCCAAGAGGAACAGAGCTCAAGACACACAGATCTCAGCACCACAGGCAGAGAAGCTCAAAACCTGGCAGCTCCTATAGTTACCAGGCTGTTTCCGAATCACTAAATTTGAGTTATTCACAGATTTCAAAGCCAAAAGAAACAGAGCAATCATCTTTGTTTTTCCTATGTGGAATCAAGACTACAGACTTTCACCTAGCTGTTATTGTGCCAAGCTGAATACCTTTTATTGAACTGAAACTGTTGAAAAAAAAAAAAATCCAATTTTGAGCCCCAGAGCTGATGTTTCTATTCTGTTGGAACCCAAACCAAGGTTTTCTTTTACTTTTTTTTATTTATATCCTGGTAGAACTAGCTGCAATAGCATCCATCTGCTAAGCTTTGTACCAATACATAGCAAGCACAGCCTGGTCACAAGGAACTAATTGTTTAATGCACAAGGCACGGAAGGGCAGAGATGGGGGAAAAATGGAGATAGACAAGTTTACAGTGGAAAGACCAAAACACAAAGAGACTGACAGCTACATTCCAGCATCTTCCACTCCCACAGGAAGAACTGCATAGACATGTGCTAACCCCTTAAAAATCCATCTCCAAACAACTTTCCCCAGATCACTCAGGAAATCATCAACCAAGCACAGGACTTGCAGGTGCCATGGGAAGAAAACTGCCACCAAGACCAGGGCTTTGAAAGCAACTGCATAAATATCACAAAAGCCCTTCTCTGTCCCACAGTGTTCACATCATGAAAAGGCAGTTAACCGCAGAGCAAGGCAGGTATTCATAATACCTTCTGACAGCCTTTGGGATTGCTAGGTTTGGCCTCCCTTTCCAGCTATGAGCACAAATCACATCTCAAAATCAGATACAAGTAACCTGTAACTACATATAACAGGTAGCAGGAAATTAGTGGCGTACACACATTCCCCACAGAGTTTTCTCTCTTCCATGGTTTCATTTACCCAGTAAAACAACTGGCCAGTAGCCAAATTTAGAAGTCCAAGATCATTTATTACATTAAAAAAAAAAAAATAAAAAAAAAGAAAAATCACTGTGATGGTGAATGCAACTTACTTTATGTCCAGACTTCAAGAAAACTGTCCTTCTGTTTCTGCTACCATATTCTACAAGAGATGAGGAAAAGTCTATGGAAATTCTTACTTTTCTGGGGAGCATGTCAGTACATACAGTACCTCCTGCATGTGTGTTTTGTGACTGAAGTACAATCATTACCAGAAAAAATACACCAGGGAATTCCAAGGTGCAAAGGTCTTTCTTACATATTTTCCAGATAAGCAGCACTTTTCTGCTCAGCCATTTTAGTATCCATGCAACAGTGCAAGCCAGGCAAGTAACTGTGGGTGAGATCCAGCTGGCAGAGCAGAAGTACCTGTGCTCTGGCAGACAAAAAGGTAACTCTAAGAACCATTAAATGCACCTCTTGCTCTTCACTGATGAGAGAAAGAGATGAAGTTATTTATGTTAGGATGATGCATGCTTTAAGCACTTACAATTAGAATCACACATACACCTCAGAGTCCAAACGCTTCTGAGCGCTTCAGAAAAAAGAAGAAAACCACGTATCTCGCTCGGGAAGCCACGCTAACTTCCCACACTCTCCTCAAAATTATATGGAGTTTAGCGTGCAGACTTTTAAGCTTGGTTCAATGAGTTTAACCCATATCCTGTGTACCATCTAGCTGCAGGTCTAGACAAATATGCTCCTTGTCAGTTTGTCCTATGTATGGAAAGGGAGGGGCCAGGTTCGAGTTTAGCTTTCCTCTTCTCATCCTTTAAGACAAATATTATGAACACTTCAATCAGAAGCTACTTCTGCTGAGAACTGTTGGACGTTTCCTCTGAAAACTAATGAGATACATATATTCGTCATGTTATTCATTTCACTTGATAGTTGTATACAACTTACTGGAAGCAAGTTAACAGTCTTAGTCCACACCTGAAAAACTAGTGTCCACACTAAAGAACAGACTAAATTTCAAACAGGAAGAAGAAAGAAAGAAAAGGGAAAAAAAAGAAAAAAAAAAATCACTGAGCAGGAGAACAAACTGGAATTACTTCTGTTCACAGCACTATAATTTCACAAGGAGCAACAGGTGACAATTTGTGCTGCAGGAATTAGGGCAGTGCTATGAATAAATTGAGAATTCTTATGTCTCTGCTGCGTCACACCCCTCTCACCTTTACAGAGATCCTGCTAAATTAAGGCTAGTGGATCAGAGGGAGTGAACTCATAAAAAGGTTATCATCACATCATAGCCTTTTCTTCAGGGCTCAGAGTTTGTGTTGCATTAGATTATGTATGAATAAATCTAAGTCACCTAAAAGTCTTGCCAACTGCCCCTCCCCTCCCCCCAGTTATTTCAGACAAAGTCATTTCCTTTTAATTACACAGCTTAGTACATATAGAAATACAGCTTATTCTCCATGTCAATACATGGACCAAGTTTTGGTCCAAATTAGATCATAGGAAAAAAATTTAGGCTGTAGGATTTGCCACTGATGGGTCACAAGGTTTAAGTCTACTGATGAAACTTTTGGGTTTTTTACAGATATAGGCTCAAGTGGGAACTCAAACAACTCCTCGTTAAGCTGTTGCACAAGTGTTTTGCGATGCAATGTGCTGCAGCCAGTGAGAAAGGAGCTGCTTGCTTTGGCATGATTGCAAGGTGACTGGCACAATGGACAAGCAAGGCTGTTGGCAGTTTGTATTAGTAAGTAAAGACATAACCTGAATTAATACCATTACATCTAACTAGAGGTCAGTGCAGATTAAAGTATGAGCCAATACATTTTAGAATCAATTTAAATACTTGTGAACTCCCATTTAATGCAAGGAAGTATTACATATCTCCATGGAGAGAGAGACAGTGATTAAAGAATTAATTCAGAGCAAACCTCGGATAGAACCACAGTCAAATCTCCCAAGTTTTTAAGGTCTTAGACAAGAGACAAGATCATCTGGCACTGCGCTTGAGGCTAAGCCTGCTCTTGGGGATGCCATCTGACTGGGTGGCTGGCTGTCTGGCTGCTCCAGAAAGCAGCAGTCCTACATCTCCTTTGCATCAACGCTGGTGCTTATCTGGGCTCACAGGGAGCTGGCCCAGGCACAATGAGTCAGTATCCACCTGTGCTGGCCTGTGGGAAGTAATGGCAAGGTATGAGAAAAGGGACTACCCCAGTCAGCAGAAGGTAGCCATTAGAGCAGCCTAAATGTAGTGCAAGAACTTATCCGAAGTAAAATGGCAGGTCCCCATCTCACCGGTATGCTGTAAAGAGGAACACAAAGATTATTAAGTATTCCAAGTCTCCAGTGAAGGCAGACTTCCTCTAATAATTCAAAGAGATCCTTTCCCCATTGACAAAGCTAAAGAAAATGGCAAAGAGATTCAACTCTCTACGTTTCGGATTCAAATAACTGCCATACAGAGTCTTTTGTAAATACTTATACCAAGCAGAAGACTAGAAGAATCTACCAGAATACTCATTGGGTTTCCAGAGCATTTCAGTCTGCTGTCACCCACACAGCAAGGGGGGGGCAGCATCTGAAGGTACGTAACGCAGCTTTCAGCTAAATAATCAGCCATCTTCTTCCTCGGCAGGCTGACTTACTAGGCGAACCTCAGCTACGCAAGGAAAGGACTACTGTTACAGAAATGAAGCTGTATACGCCTCCTAGAAAACTCTTTGAAAAGGATGTCCGGGTACATCCACACCTAAAAGCTTTTCCTCTGCACCATGAGGACACCAAACCAGAGCCCAAAACATCATTTGCTGCAAGCTATAAAACTTTGTTTCAGTTTTCTGAAGTTTTCAGTCATTCAAAGCCCTGATTCAACTTCACCACCGCTCCTTGGTAGGAAAGTGCTCCAGTGCCTCTGCTTATTGAGATATACAATAGGCACTTTGAGTAAATCCTGGAGGGTGGGACAGGAAGGTCAGTGGAAAGGGATATGACAGTGTTTGCTCATAAATCAAAATTCCTGAGGTTACTAACACTAGAGCAGACTATGAAGAACTACAGGAAAGCCTAATGAATTGAACAGCATAAGATTAAATTTGCTGTAGATAAGAACAAGAAGAGGTGCTTTCACAGCAGCAATTTAAAATTACTCGTACACGTGGATTTGTAAACTAGTTGTAGTTTCTTTGAAAAAGTTTAAGCATGATCCTCAGCAGTTTATCAAGGATGTTTACCTGATATATAGAAACGCAAATAAGATACTGGTCTGTACTGAGAAGCAGATGAAAATACGGTAAAATTTTACAGAGCAAATACATATATATGTTTTCCACAAGTATATAGCCTCACCTTTACTCTGGAATTCAGTTTCTGAAAAAAAACTTACGTACTCCTGAAAATACAGATTTAAAGGAAATGAACTGAATAGAATTCAAGAAAGATGAGAGGAGAAGGCTTTCATAGAGGCAGCAGTTAAAAAGATAGAGGGTCAAATTAGACTAAACTTTTTGTTGTTGCAACAGAGTATGGGAATGTCAGGAAAGGGATGCTGCAGAAATAGCTCCTTTTCTCCTCTCCAGTCACCTTCCATTTCCCGTTGTGGGGTCTGTGAGGTAACTTACGATCCTATGCAGTATTTTGTAGGAGAAGGGATGGGAGAGCCTATAGTTCCAGCCAGAGCTGTGCTTATTCTTCTGTAAATTTTTTTGCGAGTACGCACCATAGTTTGGGGTGCAGAAGTTTGCCATAGTGCAGCTGCCACTACCGTAGAGCTCAGCTCTTCAGACAGGAGGACATTCTTTAGACACCATCACGTTAGGCTGACTAATTGGCTGTTCTGTCCAAAAAGCTAGTCTTTTGGATTTTACAGAAACATCATTTATATTTTCTGCATTGCATGTGCTTATAGTGTTTCTTCCACTTATTTTGTATTCATATTTCCAGGGTAGACTTCCCTGCAGGGACTTACACCAAAGTTTACAGTAGCATAAACCCATATAGTTTCTCAAGGAGTTTATCTGTTGTGGAAAATACAGAGGAAATACAGCCAACTTCAGAGGTAGAAAATGTCAAAGTTTTTTCTTCCCTTGGACACCCTTCGTAGAAATCCCTCAGAGACAGTCCAGCAAACACAAATATTCCTGGGCCACAGGAATATAATCACTATGATAAAGAGTTAAAAGGAAGCTGAATAGCAAAGACGTGTGCAATTGAACCCAATTAACCATTCTTATAATAAGGGGAGGAAGGGGGAGGAAAAAGAGACAGCAGAACATTTTAAACCAAACATGTAAATGATCAATATTGCAACATATAATTAGCCCTTCAACACATTCCCACAGGATATTGTTGTACTATACAGTGTAGTGAATCCGACGCTAGGTATTCCTCAGTTTTAATATACCCAATGTAAACACTATTCTATGGCTTCCAGCATGACAATAACCAGCTTGTACTTGTGTTGTGAATCCCGTTGTACATCTCCCACCCAACACGGACACCGTGTGACTGGTTTCAGTGTGTAAGTTCAGTGTTGGAGCATTTCTTATTAACCACTGTCAAATACATGGTTTTGGGCTAGGGAAAGGGTTGCCAGTGTGGCAATTCACACCTCCCAAGATTTACCCAGTACAAATGATCCCCTCCCTCATTCCCTCCCTCTCTAACTTACTCAGGGGGATGCCTATTGCCGTTTCGTAGTAAAGCCAGGCTGTTAAGATTTTGAGCTGTGTCCTTTAAAAAAGAAATCTGTATCAAAGAAAATATGTCATTAGCTAAGTGGTAATAACAGGTGGGAAGAGAATAAGAACTGTTTCTTTCTTGTCTTTCATTTAAATGTTTATATTTTTAAACAGACTGGCCAGCTCTGCTTGTCATTTTTTAGCCATAAAGGGAGCTTGTTTAAGGTCTGTCAGCATGATAGGTCTTGCCTCCACAGAGATCTTCCCTCCATTTAGCCTGGAGACACTACCTTTCAATGATTCTTTTAACAGAGAATGAATATTTTGAAGTTCAGAAGTACATATGCTCTCGAAAATGTTTTTCTGATTTCTAATAGCTGCCTTTTTAGCAAGGAGGATTGTTATGCGGTGTTCAGCACCCTACTGCACGCTCCTGACCCCCTACTCACAAAGCCAGGGGCCAGTCCAACTGCTGCATGTGTGAAAAAGAGCATTTCAATTCATATAATGCTTCAATAAAACTGAACCAAACAAACAAAACCCAAACCCCACATATGCACGCATACACACACACACCGCCCCACGGTGCCTTATTTCACAACAGAAAGAAGACAGAGAAGGCCAGCTTAATACTGGTTGATTTAAAATCCTAAGAGGTTCACTGTTATTTATGCTCTCAGGAAAGGCAATCACCAGCACTTAGCAAGCGCCGTCGTGCCTTTCTCCGCACATCCCAAACCACCCTAGGGTACAATATCGTGCAATTCAAAACCTACACAGGTTCTGCACCTTCTCCAGAGGCACCTGGCACTAGCTATGGCCAAAAAGAGAGTATCAGAGTGCAACATTAGTACTAGGTAAAAAACTACTCTGATATTTCAGCCCTTCCAAAGTATTTTAACCAAAACCAGCAACAGATACTTGGAAGAAAAAAAGCAAACTCACCATTCTGCAAGCTAAGAGCTTTCTCCTAGATCCAAATTATGTCGTTGCTCAAGACATCAGCGCCGTTGAAGGAGCACTTATTCTTGCTCCGGCTTTGAAAAACTCCGGCGTGCTCCGGGTTTGGGTAGGTGCTGGGAGCACACCTGGCGAGCCCGTCTCCTTGGGGTGCTGAGCAATGCCTGCTGGAATATGCAGTCTGGCAGGGACCCGGCACCACTCCTTCCAACAGACAGGAGGGAGAGATGGAACTACATTACCCAGAATTGCCTTCAGCTGGCTTGTGATTACACCTGAAACCAGGAGAGGTGGTGTGGGAGTTTCGCCTTAGGGAGGGGAGAAAGGCACATCGAGGAGTGAAGAAGGAAGCAGCGTGTGCTCCTTGTGTGCTACTGGGAGTTAGGGCTTTCTATTTTCCTGCGCCATGTTGCAGATACATTGAATTGCTGGGAGGGGGACAAAGAATGGTCTTTTGAGAAAGGTCAAGGTTAGAAATAATTAGATTTAGAGGCAATGAATACAGTGACCAAAATCTCGTGAACCTGTATGACCGGTTTGGGCATCTCTGTGCTTGTGAGAGAATCAGACATGGGTATGAGGAAGCAAGTGAAGGAGGGGTGGCAACGGCCTGAGAAGACATTTGCAGAGAAGGGAAAGCAGAGACATTCAGCAAGGCAGGCAGGGGAGAGAGTTGCTTTTTGGCTCCACAAGCTTGAGGAAATAGCAAGTTTTCCCAGACGTTATATTGCAGGTGTTTTTTCAGTGATTTCACCATTTTGCAGGATAAAGTTGATCAAGATTAGAGGGACAAAGATTATAGCCACAGAAAGATAAGATAAATGGTCTTTGCACCAGGAATGTCACAGGGAGTTGGAGAAGAAATGATTTGCCTGTCCTGTTGTTATTTGTTACCTGTGTTTTTGCAGCACTTAGGATTCATAGCTGAAACTCCCCTTTGATGAAAAGAGGCTTTACAGGCTTTCTAAGCCTGACTCTGAAAAGCTGAAGTATAAATCAAACAGGATAAAAAAAAACGGAGAAAGGCAGAATCCGGGTTGTTTATGGAGGAGATAGCATCAATATCGGTGGGCAATTGCCACCAAATAAGCTACTTGCCAAAATAAGTGGTTTTGTTTGGCCAGGACTGGTAGTACCGTGGGGTGAAACTCAGCAAATAGTTTCATCTGGGAATAAATGAACTTGAAATGGTGCCAGCACTATTTCAACTAAATGGTCAGTCTATTGCAGCACCATTCAGTTCCTTCAGAGAACTGAACACTTTCCCTCCTCCCTCCTTAATCCAGAAAACAGCCTTTCCCACCAGACCATATGGAATTTTGGGGTGCAAATCTCTTCTGTTTTGTATAATAATGTATTGACTGCGACAAACATAAAAAAAGAGATGCCCCATCTCCAAATCCTTTAACCCGCTAAATATATTGTTGAGAGCGCTCTGTCCTGCTGTCAGAAGCAGGAGGCTAGAGGAACGTAGCAGGGTTATTCACTTCATGCTCAAACTACCTGTTCCAGAAAAAATAAGTCATTTCTACTCCCGCTGCCTCTCTAAAAGTGTAGTTTAGAAATTCAGGATCTGGAAATAGAATATGTAGGGCAGATAAAGCCCTGTCAGACACCAGGAGGAGAAGGAAAACATTTCCAGACATGCTTGGCTCACTCAGAGCTATTAAGAAAGCAAGTATTTAATTTTTGTTATATATTTCATTTTCTGGATTTTTTGAGGTAGGTACTGTCTATCATGTGTATCTAATACTAATGACAATGACACCCAACCCAGTTGAAACTCACTGTTATATGAATATAACTTAACAATAAATCAAGACCTTGGCTCATTAAACTCTAAATTTCAGCCCCTTTTCTGTCATCGGACTACTCCTTAAAATTTTCATTGAGATAAGATACTTTTCCCCAGTCTTCATTTCTCTGAATGGACCATTAGCTCAAAATAGAAATGTTGATTACCAGTGGAAGTGTTTTCAGAGACAGATGTTTTTGACAATCCATTCTTTTGATTCAAAGAATAGTCTAAAAAATAGCAGTGGTATTTTGCCTTAAACAGGAAGACTTAAGTTTAGTCTGATGATTTCTAACATCTCTTTTCATAAGGATGGATCAAAATTCATTAAACCTAATACGATTTTGAACTGTTTCTCAGCTAGAAAAATCACTATAAAGGATATTTATACCTATAGCTCTGTGGGACCGTGCAGCCGGGATCCTGCTGACCCACGTAAAGCATTTACAGGATTTCAGTACACCTACGGGCCTCAGAAAAGGGCTTGAGTATTAACATAGTCTATCTGGGTTTTCTGTAAAAGGGTGACCAATTATTATATCCCACATTTTTATTAAGCTCTGCCACTTTTGTCTTGTTGCATAACAGAGTTTACCTTGAAGGCATCTCCAGCAGGTGTTTAAAAGACAGGCTGCATACCCAGCTACCTCTCCAAAACCAGATCTGACCAGCCAGCTTCCATTTCCAGACTCCGCTGAAACCCATGCTCTGCAAGGACTTTCCTTTGAACATCGTTTGAGGAGACACTGCGGTTTTCTGCAGTTTGACTCATTTTCAAGGCAAAGTCTTCCAGAAAATAGATTATACTGTTAGGTCTTTGGAACGATAAGTCTTACGTGGACAGTTAATAAGCATTTTCATGTGTTTAATTAATGGCACTGTTTGTGTACAGGGGAAACCCACATGCTGTACACACAGGCAAAAGCAATAGCAGATGCTCGCAGGCTCGTTTGGCAGTATATTTTGCTTCTTTCTTTTTTTTTTTTAATCAATGGAATTTGGGAAGGAATATTTTGGGGCGGAAGCAGGACCTATGAGATTAATTTTGAGATGGAGAGTTTGGAGGTTAGCACGTGTATGTAGGAAGCCCTGGATGAAAACTGGGCACGATGGGTTGGTCCATGTGAACGCAGAGAGCAGGAGACCTGGTCTGCAGCAACTAGGGCTGCCAACTCCAGGGCACAAGCAACACCACGGGACACTTACCTCGCTTTGGAAGTGGGTGAATGCCGCCAAGCCACATCCTTGGGCTTTTGCAACCTTAATGGTAGTGGTGGCAGGATCCTGGAAAGCTTGGGAGCATAAACCATCACATTCTGGCTTGACATGACATAATATATATGGGAAGTGGCAGCCATGTCTTCATTTTTCATTTGCTTACATTATGTGTTTTCCACTTCACTGATTTTTTCATTTTTGTTTTTTTGTTAAAATAACTACATATTTTGACAGCTAAACCTAGCAATGATTGCAGGGTCAAAGGACTCACTTTGGTTCTGCTTGTAAACATATTTTATGTGCCTGCAATACACTGAGTAGATGGAGCAGAAAGCAGCATATCTTTTTGGATCTGATCTCAGTTTTGCTGCAGTTGTCATCAGAAGAATCATAAACACCAAGGCTTCAGTGTACATTACATATTGTTGTCATCCCATTTGTTTCACTCATTCCTAAAGCTCACAGAGAGAACACAAACATGAACCTGCTGCCCATGAGACCATGAGAAGAAGGGCACTGTAAACCCTAGGCTATGTGACAGTTACCTGTACAATGATTTCCAATGAAAATTAGCTGTGGTCAGTACACCATGATTTATGCATTCAGGTGTGAGAGGAAACAAAGGTACAATGTGAGGCCATTCTGGATACAAAGAAGCCACTCATACATGGTCAAATATGTATTTTTTTTTCTCTCCTCCCTCCCCAGCAGTGGAAGAGAAACTTCCATGGCAGAGAATATTAGCCAAAGATGTTTACAGATGAAGTAGCAGCTTGAGTATACCTCCCAATGAAATGACATTTAATAACCTAGAGAGGTGTGGGGGTGAAAACTGGGTTTCTGCCAGGTCTATGCTAGCAAATGTTTAATAGTATAGTCATGCTGGCAAAAGCGGTTTTGGCTGTTTTTACTGATTCCAGAGCCCTGAGTGTAATCTATACCAGCAAAAGCACTTCTTCTGCCGGTTCTGTGTCCACATTAGGACTGTTGCCAGTATCAAACGTTGCCAAAAATCACATTCCTAAGGGACATTACTTATACTAACAAAAGTTTCTAATACAAAACAGGCTTTACAAACACTGATGAATACTCCACCCAGGCAGGCAAAACCACCTTTCCTGATAAATAGTGAACCAAAGCAATCAGAAAGCTTATACCTGCTTTCTGAAGAGCAGGATAAAGTTCTGTGCAATGTTAAACATCAGAAAAATAACTCTCAAAGCATTATCCTCAGCGGGCTATCTCTTAGATTTTAGTCAAGGTGAACATTCGGTTTAAAAAAAACCTGTGGCATCGTATTATAATGAACACATAGAACTTGTGGCAACAGCACTACAGTATGGAAAATTGCAGCCAAAGTCTGCTGCAAAAATATGTACTGAAACTGCTGCAGGCAATAGACCAAACCGAAACAACACTGTGCAGCATGGAAGTTAGTAAGAAAGATGTTCTACTGAGCAGCAGAAGCTATATCTGTATTTATTATATCTGCTTGCACTCTGGGGAAAACAAAAATTGAATCAGTTCTCCATGGTGAGCTGCATCAAGAACTGAAATATGTTTTAAAAAAACAGGGGGGAGGGAAAATGCCACCCAGAAAGTCCTAGTGAAAACACAGTTGTTCTGATTTGCATATATCAACAACTCAAGGAAAATCCTTGGTTTTCTCCAGTATTTATCTTAGTGAAGGAATAAGTGTACCATGCCCTTATGCTGACTGAGTGTTAAATTATTTTTAAAAGAGAGGGGTTTTTTCCTAATGAAGAGAAAACTTTGAAGAGGCTTGTCCAATTGAAACATTGATATGAATAGGTAGCTGGCAAACTGGACTGAAGAATATCAGGGTAGGAACTTTCCTGAGTGGTAAGCATATGGCTGCCAAACGGGACTTGGAGGAAGGGCTCTGAAAGTGGTAGAAAAACATCTGTTTCTCTCTTGAAATACCAAGTGGGTTGGAACTTGTGCCCTAGGGAAGGACCCACAAGATGTCCTTTGTACCATGAAAACATTTGTATTTCCTCTCTGTAAATAAAGCTGTCCAGCCTGGTTAGTTGTTAGATTACTTTATGCAGAGTGTGTTCATTAAACCAACAATTTATTTTTGTGTTTACACCCTTTTCACTCTGTTGCTAGTAAACCTCTCCCACAGCTGAATCTGCTGCACTCTGCAGGGAAGGTTCACTTACTCCATTCCCACAGAGAAAAAGCACCAGGTGACCTCAAAAGAAAAAAAACCAGATTTTAGCCTGCAAGCTTGCCACGTCAGTCAATTAGGGACAGGCAAAGACCTCTGTGGTCCAAGCAGTGTTTGGCAGAGACCCATCCTAGAGAGGAGCTTGCAGTGGTGCCTCCAGATCCAAGGCAGAAGCAGTAGCAGGCAACGGCCACAATGCACTCATTTCTGTAGCATTAGACTGGTTAAAAGAATAACATCTTTCAGCTGAGAAAACCCTGGTTTTGTCCCAGTCCCTCATTAAATCCCGTGGGCTCATTAAGATGGATCGCTTCGCTTACATTGCATCCATGTCACCAAAGAAAATATTCCAAGTAACAGTAAAAAAAATTCTACAGGCAGAGTGACAAGGCAAAAAATGGGGTCCAGGCCAAAAGGGTCATGTCTTAAAGAGGATGAGCCGCGAGGCGAGAAAAATACTGTACCACTTCAAAAGATTTTCTTATATTGTGTTTCTAGAAATGATTAACACACTGTACTCGGCCACACTGAAAAACAGAAAATAACTGATTACCAGAGATGAAGCAAAAAAATTTTTTCTTGTTGTTTTTAGCCTGATTTCCTCAGGAAACAAGGTCTATATAATCACGCTCTCTCTGTCTAAGACTCCGACTGATCCTTCTCGCCATTCATTTGTGAATTTGTTAGCCAGTTCAGCTCAATGTAGAGACAGATCTCAGATTTGGTAGAATGCTGCAAGTGTCATGAAAAGGCTCATCCAAGTAAAAGAGAAAGCTGAGGATGTCTGTGGAGGAAAGGTTACTGTATTGTGAGACCTCAGAGAATCTCACAGAAAATAACAAATGAAAGAGGGACTCCTATGGAAGCACAAAATCCAGTAATGGTTTCCTTTTTTAAGTTAAAAATCCAATTCAAAACACAAATTCTTGAGAAATTCAGCTCCAGAAGCTCCTCTTGCTCATAGCAATACATTTTTTATTTTTCTTTTGGTTAGTCAATGTCCATACAGGAAGAAAAGAAGATACTTATGTGCATTTATACGATGTAGACATAGACACTCAGAACCTGGTCTCATTGCAGATACCAAGCAGCAAAGTTGATTTAAATAGTAGGTGGCTAGCTTTGACCATATATGTTGTCAACATGGACCAGTTTTTCAGCAACAAGTATATTAAGAACTTGAAAATCTGGCCATGGGTGCCTCACTGGGAGTCAGGACATAGCAGACACTTTTGAAAGTCAAGCCTTTGTTTAGGTGCCTATATGGAAATAAGGTGCTTCTGAAAATCAGATTTGAGCTACCAGGGTAGGACCTGTGTATTTTAGCACCATCACAAACTTAAAAGCTGATTGTCTCCATGTTAGACAGGGGTTGAACACTGGCATAAATAATAGAAGTTTCATGTTCTTTGTGCCTTTTAAAGCTGAAAGTAAGTGCTTACTAGCTGTGATTTTATAAGATTAATAAAAATGCAATTTTGGAAAGGTTCAAACATACTAAAATTTTTGTGTTATACCGTCTTACCAACTTGAATAAGTATTTGCTAAATATCTATCAATTTCAGCATGATTATAACTTTTTACCCATAAAAAAACTATCCAACCCTTTAACACAGATCATATATCCACTAATACAGGCACTAACAAGCCCTGAAAACCTAGGGCCACAAATCTGGCGTCTTCTTCATTGTAAAATGAAGGTTGTGGTTTTTTTTTTCCTCCAGTTGAGAATATTTCCTCAGTTTAGTAGAAAATATTCCTCCTATTTTAACTTTAATAATGTTTTAGCCTGTGTTTAATGATAAACCCAACAGTAACTGATTTGCTGAACTGTGGTCCAAAAAGTAGCTAAATAGCAAGTCAGCAGCGAAGCTGTGAATGGAGCTAAAGGCTGACGTCTAGCCCGTTCTCACAGTCACCTGGCATCCTTAACCACAGCATGTTGTTGCTCACTGTGACTGCACATTTCTGCAATAACTGAAGCAATAGTCTACTACACTTTTGACCTATCATACCTGGTACTATGTACCTAATACCTTAAGTATTTATTAGTCATATTTACTGTGTGGTATATTAGATAAAGAAGTGTAACAATTTCCTTTCAAATGTTGCGTATAACTAGAAATACGAGTCAGCGTTTGGATAACATCTGCAGCATGAAAAACAATTTGTCTGTAAAACTAGCATAGAATTATATAAGAGACCTGGACTGATCAGGTTTTACTCATCAATTACTTACACATCACTTCTGTAGATTAAAAATGTGCAGGTTTTGGTTGCATTTTTCATCTATTTTCATTAGATAATTTGAGCATATTTATTTTTATAGTGACTATAATCTGTTAAGTTCTACTATGCCTTTGTCATAGAGACACAGAACTGTGGATCAGAGCTCTCACTCTCTGTGTACCCAGTACCTGGAAAAAGGCACTCTGTTTCTCATCATCAGGTACATCAACTAAGGGAAAAATCATACAACAATGCAAATTAAAAACCCCACACCATGATAAAGAAACTATTCAGCTACGTAATGACTCAGGTGTTCGATCAGGTTTCTGAGTCAGAAAATCATCAGGTAATCTTGTTGTTGTTGATGCAATTCAGATGCATATTTAACTGTGTATTTTGGTGTTTTGCTCTTTAGGGACAGCATTATCATACTTATATTGCATATGTATATATTTTTCTCTGAGCTGGAATCTAAGCTCTGGAGTAGATCTCTCTCGGCTCCACATACTAAACAGACACAGTCACAATCCTCAAAATACCGTCTCACCTTTTAAGAACTGAAATGAGTTAAAAAAAAAAGCTCTACAAACACCCACCTGATCTGCAAAATACTATTTGTAGAACTGAAATCTTTTGTCTATAAAAAGAAATTTCTGGTGCACTGTGAGCACATAACACTTCCTCCTAATGCAGACCAACCCCACTCCTTTCAGAAAAGGTCTGGCATTATCATCCTTGCAAGAGAAACACAGGACCTGGCTTTAATTCCCAAGTGACCTCACATGGCCAATCTGAAGCACACATAATGGCTCTGAGACCTTCCTAGATGGTCTTTAACATTGCCTACCAAAAGGCAAGATCATTTCTGACTGCCTCAGGAGTAACAGGGCTGGAACCAAGAGCATTTCAGCTGCAAAGCCCCTCCCAGACCTGGCCAGTTCTCAACATAGCTGCTGTCAGCTCTGGGCTCATGGTACTTAAAAGAGATCCTCTTATTCAGTAGTACCACCAGTTGCCTCCAATTACCATAATGACTGTAATTAATGCCTGTGCTACCAGAGCAGTGTGTGCTGGTACAGCAGCCTTCCACCCACTGCCGGCACCCCTGGCCATTCCTTGCGGCACACAGGGCAGCAGCAGCTGAGCGCTCCCTGCATGTACCAGCATTTTTTGCATTGAGGCTGCTAATAAGGGTATAATAGTAGTGCAAGAAGACAATATTCTGACCTCATTTTTTCTTAATATCATGTTTCTCTTTAAGTTTTGTCTTTCAAGGCTTTCAGAGGTTCCAACTAAAAATTATTTGCCAGCTTAGAGAAAACCTGCAAGCGTAATAAATAGTATGATTTAAGTACAGCGTATGCTGTGAATGCAGTTATAAAAAAGAAATAATGCCATATCTTCAGCTGCTATTAATCAGAACAGCTCTGCCGAAGCGAAGGGAGTAATTCCAGTCTACATCTTCTGAGGATCTGATTCCTATGTTTACCACCAAAGCTGTTAAAGACAGAACATCTCTTCAGCACCCTGGTCCCTGCTAACTGAAAGCTGTGGAAGTAGGAGCATATTTGGTTTCAAGGCCTTTATGGGACCTGTTCTAGAAGGCAGGTTCCTGCAATGCACTAAATATTTTCAGTGCTGACTGGCTCAAGGAAGTGCTCACTCAGAAATCTTGCAAAGTTCGTTCCTGTTGCCTTAATTTTGAATGTAATGATTTATCTTCATTGACACCTCCAGGAGCAGGATAAGATCAAATAACAAACTGCTTTAAACTTTAAATGACGCGGGTGGTTTCAGGAAACATTTTCAAGCAAAATAATACAACTGACGCTTAACCTGGCATTTTCCAGTGCCGTGCACAATTCTCTTTGACTTTTAAAATGAATGCAGTGAGGAAGCTGTGATTATTCAGGGATGATGAAATTGCAGTCCTGCACCAAAGCTGACTGTGGTGTTAACAGCTGCGACTTTGCTGACTTCAGACAACTTTGAGTTTAGACCAGCAGTGACACTGCCCTGTGAGTGGACGTTCAAGTAGGAAGAGTAAATAAAATGGGCTGTAAAGCCATCTCAAAATGTAACAAAAAAACCAGTTGCATTTCAGTAAAGACACACATAAAAGTTAATCAGTCTATGAAGATGGTTTCAAATAACAGTTTGGATCACAGAGAATCCATGAGGATTCCCTTTATTCCCTTTGCATGCATTTCCTGCTGAACGCCAAGTTCACAAACATACATAAATTGGACAGTGATGCTGGCATGCTTCAGTAAAACTTATAGACTATAGTAATGGAAATGCAAAAACACGTAAGAAGTGCTCATAAACACTTGCACATATAAAACCCTACATTTTTGCTTTCATATCATTAGCTACTCTTTTGTCGTAGTTTAACCTGGCAGCCGGCAACTGGCATTTTGGACTTAATTTCCATATAAAGAAATACTTTTTGGAATAGAGGCTCATTATCTCACTTCATTAATAGTGGGCAAATTTAGTCATACTAAAATACTATTCATTAAAACATTAATCTTTTAAATATGAGGGAAAAGAACAACTTACAAATCTGAAAAAAATCCAGAGTGATCTTCCTGATGAGTGTCTTGAAATTAGTTCTTCAGCAACATCTGCAAGCTGTAAGTCATCATATTTTTCCCCTCATAAACACATAAAATCATATACAAGTTCAGTCATGATCATTAAAGTGTGGATCAAAGCCATAGTTCATTATAATGAAAAGAGTACTTAAATACACCCATGAAGAGCATCCATTATCAGTGCCACTAGGTCCATTGTTACTGCCTTCACCGCTTTTGACAACAGATGATATTGGTGTTTAGTTGAACAAATATACATATTTCCCATTTGACTTTAACAATCTTGTTGTGAGCTGACACTGTCTCACAGATATGCCCTGTCAAGCCTCACACACTGGGAGGTCGAGGCTTGGGTGTGCGACTCAGTCTCCTGCTCCTCTGCAGCTTGGCCCACGTCTCATGCACAAGCCATGCAGTGCCTTCCCTCTGGTTCCATTACCACTGTTGATTTCCTGACCAGCTGCACCGGGAGCATTTGGTGACAGATCAGGGGAGTGTGCTGGGTTGCCCCATGTGGAACGACTTCTTCCAGGACTCATTTCTCTGGTCAAAACAGTGCTACTTCCATGCCAGATCCTTCGACTCAGGTCTCAACCTCACATCCCGCTTTCCATTATCTAGAATCTTCCTCATGCGTTGAAGCAGATGAATCTTGAAAGGAAACATACTTATAAAGTTAGAAAATCAGTGAATCATAGTTGCAATTAGAACCATTCATCCAATGCACTTCTGCGTGCATGTTTCTATTAAGGTTGACATCATTATGAATTTCCAGATCTTAAATAACTGGTGCCTCTTCTGTTCGAAGTCTGATTGAGTGCTGGACATTGGGAAATGTATTTATGAGCCAATGAAAAAGCCATAAAATACTTTGATGAATTTGAGTGTCTAGTTTTATTTGTCAGCCACACTTTCTTTGGAACTTTCCTTTTCCTTGGAATCTCAGGCACCTCCAAGAATTTCTAACTTCACATCTTTCTGGTGGATTTGTCCCAGAATGTAACCCTTGACAAATCATTCCTGCCAAAATGTCTGTGGCAGTTCAGAAATTGCACCCTTCACAGATATTTATCCTTGCTTCTCTGACAAGGATTCTGTAGCTAGAGATCTTCTAGCATAACGTAGCAGGTGAGGGCTCCTCGTTGCATACATAATCTGAAACTGTACTATGAAAAATCTCCTACTGCAGCCCCATTCTGCCATTTGAATCATAAGGTGCTAATCTTTGCTTGGTATCTTATTTCTAGATTTCAGAAATGTGAATGGACAGAAATAAGATTTGCCTGCATTTGCTTTAACTTGCATTGGAAAGGTCTATGCTTTTTGGAATTTTTCCATAGAAGTAGTATGAAAGAGGGTGATTTTTAAAACTCACAATACTTTGCAATCAGTTCAAACAATTGTTTTAAACGCTTTCTTTGCATGTCTCCCAGTTTTCTTATTGCAACATGTTCTAGTCAGTTTAGAAATTAAAACCAGTGCTCCTCCACACGTATGTTATCCTTGTGGTCAAATTCCTTATGATGTCATTATGACTCTTCTGTATTTGGCCTGAAAAATAGCATCTCATTTGTGTCATTTAAACTAAATTTGATAGTTTGGTAAACAACTACAGGGATATCACATACAGTAGTAGTATTTTTACAGTCTGAAGCCATGCCAAATTCTAAGCACAGGCATTATAATGAGCAAACAGAGCCCTTGACAACTCCATTTTGCTGAATACAGTACTAGGCCTTCCATAGTATTGGCATCCCTGCAGAAGTTTCCATGACAGTTGTTGAGCTTCAGGACCGAATAAAATATTGTAACTTTACCATTACAAGTACTTCTCCACATTGAGTAAACTTGTGAACTCTATATGAACCTTCTGTCGTTATCCATGGATGCTTGAATAGTCAGTCGCTTTTTCTTGAGGAAGTTTGCTGTTTCATCAACCATAATTGGATACTGTTTACAAGAAACCATTGCGAAAATAACCCTCACAGACTTCAGATCCATGATTTCTGTTATCTCATTTTGAGTAACTGGAATTGTGCATTTGTTTTGACCCTTTTCCAGTTGTTGTAAAGTACCAGGATCACATTTGCCTGCAAAAAGCAGTTGAATTAATTTGCATTTGGCTTCTGAGAGGCAGGCATGTCTTCAGCTTGTTCAATACAGTGATCTCGTGGTGCAAATCTTTGTTTTGCAATATGATGAATACAATTTAGAATTCTGTTAATATTTGCCTCCTTCTTTCTTTCTCCCATGAATACTGAAAACTTACCAAGTCACTGGCATTCTTTGTGGTTGCTTGAAGAGTAAGAGCTCTGATGCCTCAAACTTCTTTTCTGATTAGGGGACCCAGGCTAAGTAAATGCTTCTGAGATCAGAAATTATTCAGAATTAAACTTGCATGACCACAGAAATGGAGTGCATTGCCACAGACTTCAAAACAGAAACCCTGAAAATCTTCAAACTACAGTGCGCAGTGGAACCATTTCATTTCCCGATGTTGCCCAGGAAGAAAAGGCTTCAGTGGCCTCTGATGAAATTTTTCAAATGTTTTCCTCGGATCAAGCACTGTTTGTTCGTGTTTCAGGTACTGATAAGTATAGGCCATTACTACACCAAGAAGAAAAGTTCACTTTTTGTTATAAATAGAATTCCATTTCTTAAATAAAGTTTTAAAAATATATTTCAATTTAAATATATTTCATTTTATCTTCAGAAAAACATTACACTTTCTCATTATTTTGTTCAATCACTACTTATGACATTTCTTAAAGTATATAGGACTCCTGACAAATGAAACTGATAAGTTGATTTGGGTTTACTTGTTACTGTTCCTTGTAAAGTAATCTGAATTACAGCAGAATGATGAAGGCAAAGTTTGAAACTTAGGACCCTATTTGTCCACAGAAGAAGTATCTTTTCCTGGTTATGAGATAAGTAGTTGTAACCAGGTTTTTAAAATATGATCTGGGGGAGGGGGAAGGTTAAAAAAAATTTCCTGCAATATTTTTTTTTCTTTTCACAAAAAGTCTGGGAATTTCGTAAAAACTACTCCTATTTTATAATATTTAAAATAGCAAGAAGTAATTAAGCAGAGGTTTTACAGGCTGCCCAGGGAGGTTGTGGAGTCTCCTTCTCTGGAAATAGTCAAGACCCGCCTGGACAAGGTCCTGTGCAGCCTGCTGTAGGTGACCCTGCTTCGGCAGGAGTATTGGACTAGATGACCCACAGTGGTCCCTTCCAACACCTACTATTCTGTGATCCTGTGATTTGACTAAAAACTTTTGATCTCTTCCTCTATTTAAGAATCTTCTCGAAGTCACGCATGGATTTTGCAAAAGCATGATGCAGATTTTTTAATCATAGTCTAACCTCACCACAAGATCCACCTTTACTTCAGTGCCTCAGAAAAAGTTCCCAAATGACATAGGCCAAACTTTCACTAAGTGTCAGCCTTGCTGTAATAGCTACTTGCCCTCACGTTTTATTGTTTGGGTTTTTTTAAAGCAGGAAAAGAAGAAAAAAGCTATGTCTGGTAAAAGAAACAACCTTACGATTTATTTACTTTTGGAGATGTTCTGCCAGATGCCTCAGGTTCATTTTCATGAGAAAGAGCAACATTACCAGCAGTGAAATATGTCTTTGTGGCTCTGAACATCAGCAAAATACTGATGAATCACAGAGACAGAAATTCACTGCCAAATCATAATTTCAACTGAATATTTTTTTGTTTCTTTAACTGAATAATTTGTTAGACATAAAACACTATTTCACCAAATCAGAGGACTAAAAAAATGAACCGTCCTTTCTTCATTCAATCACCAGGAACAAAATGGCTCTAAAAAGTAACAAGCCAGGAGCCACATCTCAGGGTTTTTTTGTCTAAATAGAAAATACGGGTACATCCATGAAGTATGAAAGGTAGATTTTTCTCCCTGTTCCTTTCATTCCCCTTCTGATTTCTTTTAAAACTGTCCTTTACTTCGGCAATGCTCACCATGAAGCAATACCCCACTTACAAAAGATCATAAAACTTTGCATTGTTCTATAAGTTCAGGAGTTAATAGAGGTTTAGGTTTTGATTTTGAGTATTTGGATGTTACTGCCATGTTTCTTAATAAAATAAATGGTCATTTCAGCATGCATAATAACTTTATATATATCTTAACAACTTTCTTAATATTATGATTTTTTTGTTGTTCTTACTTTTTCTACAAAGACTTTATCCAAATTAGTCATTGGTCATTGAATTCACAGTGGTGCTGATAATTTTTATAATTAACCTCTGGCGCATAAAAGTTTTTAGCTATAAATTCAACTTGAAATGTTTGTATTTAATTGAAGTGTGCATTTACATGCTTTCCTGATGTCAGATATTTAAACAAGAAAAGTGTTTAAAATTCAGTTGCTACAGTAACATGCATTATTTTTAAAAATGGACTGTATTCTGTAACAGATGTCATATGGAAAGTTTAACAAAAAACGTGATGAAGCAATTTTTATCCACACCAACTTACTTTCAGATGATTTGAATCAAGAGATTATTGACAGAGATCAGGGTTAACAGACGTCTTGAAAACAAAAAATACTCTAACATCTTTTACAAACATTTCCACTGACGAAACACCCATGAGTCATATTTTAAAAACTTTGCAATAAAAAAGCTGCTATAACAGGACTCTACTCCACACGCACACAAAAAAAGGTTGGAAACTCGCATTTAGTTTGATAGTGGAATAATTCTATTCCAGAACATTTTCTTTTGCCAGCTTTTTTTTTTTCCCCCTTATGGAAACAGCAGACCTTTCCCCATGAAAAACAAGGCTGGAAACACAGTGTACTCAATCACCAGAAAAGCATGTGCATTTTCATAACGTCTCCTTGTAATGAGATAATACAATTAGAAATAAAAGCATATTTTGCTTTTATATATGTTTCAATCGATTAATTCATATTTCAGATGAAGAATTTATATTTATCATTAGATGTAGAATTAAAAATTATTGATGAGGAAACAGAAGTGAAAGAAGTTTATAAAGCATTTTCTAAAAATTTAGAATTTTCAAAACCTAATGAAGCTTTTAGTTTACGTAACATTCTTAAAACTTACATTCTGGATCACTAATTAATATACTAAAAAAATTGAGTCAATCTACCGCTGCCTTACCTATTGCAACTAGGCAAGAAATTAAGCAAGCAGATGTAGATCAGGTGTGTTTGTGCCTGGCAGTGTTTGTTCCAGGAACAGAGCTTTTTTAAGAGAGCAGCAGAGAGGTGCTGCACACCACAATTGCTTGCAGGTGATGACCTTCAGAGTACTCAATGGGCCTGGCACCTTGCCACCTTTGATAAACCATACAATTTGCTATGCAGATCTTTTCTACTGATGTTCTATCAGAAATAGTGCCAACAGACAAGAGTCCAGAAAGTGAGGAAAGTATTATATCAAAATATTTGCCTGGCATTCCTGGACAGGAAGCCTACCAAGAGCTATGAGAGAGGCCTGGGGCAGATCCTCCAGCGCTAGCAAAGTTTAATGGCTGAAGTCCAATCTTCTTCTGAGAAATTAATTGGAGTGTTTTATCTGGGAGGGCAAAACAGATAATCACAACAGTCCCATCTACCTTTATGGTCTATGAAAAATGAAGGCTCCCATAAACTCCAGAAGAGTATTTAAGCCTGTGAAGAAGAGAATTTATAGAGCCAAGACTGGCCTAATATACTACAGCAGCAAAGAGCAGGCCAGGGATGGTTTGTATAGAGAACACTGTGTTAACACAGCTGAAGGGTTTAGGAAAAAGGGCTGAAATAAATCAACTCTGGAATTTTTAATGGGATGAAAGATGTAGAAAGGCTTGGGAGGGCTACATGATAAATTTAAGTGAGTGAGATGCATCAAGAAAATGCTTGTTATGGAAACTTCTCATGACAACACACTTTTCATGCAATGATTAACTGTAAGGCAGTTTAAAATATTTTTTTTTTTCTTTTTAAAAAGACCTGAGGACCCACTTTAAATCCCATCAGGCTGAAAAGAACAATACATAGCTCTTTCAAATACTTGAAGGCTGATTTTTTTGCATCGGTATTGTGTTAAGCAGAATTTATCACCAGCTCCTCTATAATATTCTTTACCAAACAGGGTGAACACAGAAGGCACATGACAAGCTTTCTGCACAAGTCATGACATCGCCGTGGGCAAAGCGGCATGCTCCAGGGGCTTGCAGCAGCGCTGGCTGGCTGAAGTAACCTCAGTGGCTTCAGGAGCCAAGGATGACAAGAGCAGAGTCTCTGTTGCCATGGTACCTCCTTCCCATCAAATGGAAATCATCCCTGGGTTTTATAAATGACGTCACCTGATTATCCAACTGAAACCTTGCTCAACATCTTTCAGTTAGCAGAGTTCATGCATGCTTTTGCTTCTTTTTCAGTCATCGTCTTTGATATTCAGACTGCACATGTTGTGTTAAGGGAGAAAAAAAACCTTTCTTCTTGTTCCAGAGCAGCTTTTGTGTGTTTTCTTTTTGTATTACTGACTGAAGATAAAACTCAAGGGTTCATACTTGATCGTTGCCAGATACACTGCAAAAAATGCTAGTGTTGTTCCAGAAAGCCCACAAATATTTGGGGGGATACCTGTTTCAGATCAGCATTGGCTTGTTGCCTAATAATAATTATACCCCAGAAGAAACCCACAGAAAAGAGGGGGAGAATGAGGACACTTTTGGGGTTGTCTGAAATGCCCTTCACTGGAGGAGTTGTAACAGGATCTTAAAGGAATTTGAGACCTGTTAATCCCACAGGTCATCAGGATCTGGAAACAAATTGCCTCTGGAACAGAAGCAAAAAATCTTTGAAATCATGTAACAATGCACAAAAAGAATCTCAGCTGCAGTATTTCCTAACTTCTGAGCTTGCAACATACATATTCAATAGAGCAGGAAATGAGAGAAGAGTGGGCACCCAGACCAACTCTCTACAGTCTTAATTAGGTGAAGAGAACACAATATTCTCGTGCTTAATGGGATATTTGCCAGGCCTCTGTGGGGTGTGAATTGTAGCACCTTTTCCTTGTGCGAATGAATGTTGGGAGGAAATTGTCACTTTCAGGCTACAAGTAAATGCTCAGGAAAATAGTTAAGGAGGCCTTAATGCATGCCTGCTTCCTGGTTATCGAGTAATTCTGGGTGACTAAAGCTTTTTAGTGCTGCTCAGAACAAGTGGCTGCTATCAATATTCCAAGTTTCTCATGGAAAACCTGTTAGCACCAAAATGTGACTCATGTACATATTTCAGTGGTCAGTATAACTGGGTGCTGGCCACCAGTGGTCTGCAGACCACAGTTCTGGAATCTGTGCTTTAAAATGCTGGCTAAATTAAACAGAACTGGAAAGCTTTGGAAGATATCACATCATTATTGGCAGCAAAAAAAATGTGTTTTTTCTTAAAAAAAAAGGCTTACTGTGCACTTCGTAGGGACAGTGTGTCACTGTGAAAGTACTGGTCTTGGGACCTGATTGTAACAACTTAGGTGTTCCATTAAAATGTCACTTTTTCAGCATGTTTAGCACTTGGAAACTTACTCGTTTATGGGAAAATGATTCCACACCTAGCCTTCTTTTGCGGTCTTTCATCAGAGGTCTCAGTGCCAAAAAAGTCACAGTTGTCAGTCAGAGTTGCTACAGGTTTTTAAGGCAGATCTCCCACTGAAGTATAGTAATACTATTTTATATGAGGGGCACTCAGTGTTCTACTCCTTACTGTTTGAGGATCAGACCATGGATAAAGTAAACTTGCTACAAAACCACTTCGAATAAGATTCTTACTTTCCTTTCCAAGACTGCTCAAAGGAAGTAATATGCAAAAGCGGTTTTCAAAAATAAATTAAATTCCAGCTTAATTTTGTCATTAGGGTGCAAAACAATGCAGAGCTGCTTTACCCTGGAGTGAACCTTTTGCTGCTCAAGCTCGCTGGCGTGCAGAGGAGCAGCCATTCCCAGCCACCTGGCTGGCTACTCAGCCTGCAACACTAGGCAAGAAGAAAAGTGCATTATAATCATGAGAATCCATAAGGGTAATAGTTTACGCTCATGCCTACCTAATGTGTGTATCTCAATGCAACGTGTAGTTCACAGGCTGCCCTTCCAAAGCACAGTCTAGATATAAAATGAAAGTGAAAGATGCCACAGTCATTTGTACACTGCAGAGCACATAGTGCAACCACTACTACTCCTTTAGCTCAGCACGTCCAAAAGCAATAATAATATCTCATAGGATTTGAAGGACTATGTTTTATAACAAAATCACTAATATGCAGTTGTACTCATAGAAAGATAATCTTGTACATTTGGAATTTTATTAGTTTAAAGCAAAATAGAAAGTGAATGTGCCATTCACCTGGTGAATTAATGTTTGCCATATAGGTAATGTGCATAATATCAAAGACTCTGTTGTGTAATTTTTAGCCCTAGAAATAGCAACAACCAAGATACTACAGGCTCTCTGCACATTAAGTTCTGTCCTTTGGCTCATCACCAGTATATCAGCAACTAATACGAGAAATGGACTGATAGATTCCTTTTTATTATTTTTCCATTTTGGGTTTTGGAAAGCTTTGACTTCTCTAACAGGTATAGAAAACCAAAGGTAGCAAATAACGGTGTCATTTTGGTCCTGAGAAGGCAACTTTGTCAACTAAAAAGCTGGCAGTAGTTCTGCACATTTCTTGTTTAGCCAGCCCCCTAGTAAGAATGCACAGGATTTACACACTTAATTTTTGTTTTGATGATCTGTATTCCCTGGAATAATACAACCTTCTGAATAGTTCATAAGATTATTGTAAAAATTCTTCTAGTGTAGTTTTATGTCTAAGCTTTTGCATTTGCAAAACTTTGAATTCAGCATTTGTGTTTGTTGTTTCCCACATTTGATTTGAATTTAAGAAAGAAAAAATGCAGTCTGTTTTTCTTTGTTGGGAACATACTCAAACCTATACATCTGAAAAACTCTGGGTCTAAGCTTTGGGATGGAGATGCTTTGAAAAAATGACCTTTAATGAAGTGACTTACTATATTCTCAGGAAGGGGTTAGGAAAAATCTGGATAGAGAACTCAGTTTATTCAGAAAAAGAGGTGCAATTCAATATGTCACGAGTGACAACCTACTACAAAGAATGTTTGGAAGAGTGATTGCATCCTGTAGCATGAATTTATTTGGCAAAATCAAGAGCACTCATATGTTTCTGAGGACAAGCATAAGGAGTGAAGCATTGGAACACACTTGTAGGTGAACAGTCCTGCAAAATACTGTGTACTTTCAACTCTTAAAACAAAACAAAACAAAAAAATAGTGGGAACAGAATGCAGTTCAAAACTTTATACAACTAATACCGTTTTTCCTTTTTCTATTTTTCCTTTTCCCTAAGGGGATTTCAGTAATATTTTCTAGCAGTATATCACCTAGCGTATTATACAATGTGTAGAGGGCACTCGCCTGGAATGTGAGACCTTACTTTGCTCCAGATTTCCCATATGACCTTTAACAAGTCAGATTTTTAAAATTTTATTTTAATATCATAAAACTGTTTGAAGATCAGACCTTAATATCTCTTCTTTATCTTCTCTACCATTTCTTGGCATGTAAAGTGGAGATAACCAAACTTTTCTATCTTACTTTTTAGCTTATAAGAAAAGATAAATCAAAAATGTTAATGCAGTCAGATACTGAAGTGTGATTTTTTATAAGAAATGAAGTATTAATGATGCATTATACATGTAGTCTGCATATTTGTTCTTGCTGGGAAAAAAAGATAAAATTATACAAACTATAATTACAGACTTGTCAGTCTGTCTTTGAAAGCAAGGCACTGCCCATAAATTGAGTTAAGATGCTAACTTGGAATTTAATATATTATAACCACTAAAAAATTAGGCTACTTTTAATTGTCACAACAAACCCGTTTAATCAGATCATTCTGAAAAATCTAAAATACAATATAGGCCATTGTAAATAGAAGATTGAGAATACACATGCAGACATGAAAGAATTCATATAGCTCCCTGTTATCATGGTCCCAACAGAACAAAGTGTTTTCTGCCAAACTGGCTATGGAAAACAGACATTTTGGGTGTGTGCAACTGGGAGTGGTTTTCCTCTGGAATTAATACATACATGGAAAAGTAAGATCTAGGCACAGACTTTCACATACTTACACATGAATATAGAAAAGTACACATAGGTATCTTTATCCAGTTTAAATAGATTGAGAAAAGCTAAAAAAACCCTAGAAAAACAAAAAAACTATCATAAAAGACTAAAAAATGACAGGCAAATTAAGAAGATATAATTTCACAATTCTGTGAAAATGAGCTATGGCTTATTATTTTGAGGGCTTGAGTTTGACAGTAATGACTCTGTAATAGAAATAAAATCACTAGTTCTTTGTTTCTTGGAATACTACCTAGGACAGAATAATTCTGGAATCAGCAGTTTTTAGCAGCATTTTTGCATTTTTGTTTAGCATAAATTTATGTTTTAGAATTTACATACTGAAAGAACAGGGCCACATGCACATGCACAGACATATGACATATGTATGTCATAATTAACTTAGCAAGTGGAATATGTGTTGCAGCTAATCCCCCACCTCATACCTGTGAGCCATAATGCAGGCTGTGTATTTGTTTTTCCTGGTGACCATGATAATGTTCTTACTCTAAAAGCCCATCCCTGCATGGTAAAAGGGTAATCATTGCTAATCAGAAATAAGGATTTCCAATTCTAGTAACACAACATGCATACTCTTACACATACACACACCACTTCAGCACTTCACCAGCATCATACAAGAAAATAAAACCCTGTTGTACCTCTCAAATTGTCAACCCTTTAACTCTAGGCAGTGGTTTCAAGTCTCTATTACGGCAATCTGACACATCTTTATCAAATACAGGGTTTCTGTAATTCACAAGCCTGGATTTCCTTGCATGAAATAAAGTGCAAAATGTAATGGCAGGCACCAATTTATTGAACAGACGCAGGTGAGGAAGAAGAATATCTAGAACAATCAACAGAATAAAAGCAGTAGTAGAATGACCTATCATGATATGAACGTTCACATGCATGACTAATCATTAGAGATTAAAACACGTACTCATGAATGAAGAATCGTGTCCTCTTATTCTGAAGTATGTCTTCAATTAGGAAAACAAAATGGTAGCTCTATTTAGGCTGTGAGAAATATTCACTCCAGTATATCAGAGAGAATTTCCTCTAATGTGTTCTGATGTAGAAGATAAATATCTAAAAGTCTAGCTTAAATTTAAAACTGCTGTATGATTTGTCCAGAGGTGATGTCATTTGCAAATGACTATGGAAAGGTACAGAGTGGAAGGAAGTAAGGTGATACAATTAAGCAAGGAAAGGGCAGAGGGGGCCTCTCACAACATGTGCATGGGAACTGAAGAAAAGATCATTGTGCTGGGGTTTGCTGTGAAGAAAGGAGAGCGTGTACCGAAGCACTACTTTTCGTTTCTTCAAACATGCCTTCACAAAGAAATTATATTATATATTACTATATTAATTGTATACTGCATGCTACTGTCATCCAGTCTGTCTCTCAAAACCTAGAACTTCAGTTTCCCACACGACACACAACATTTTACTGCCTTGGTCACATATCATATTCTTCCACCACAACAATTTCTTTGGGAACCTGGGAATAGTGAAGCTACTGGAGATGTGGAGAGAACAGAACCTGAAGTGAGAGGATGAACCTAAACGACATTTTAGGCATTTCCTGTTATGAGAGCTGGAAGGATGAAAGTCACCAAAATACAGAGAAACTCTGGGGCTAAGCAGAAGCAACCTCAGAGTCAAGTTTTCTACGTACTTGACATTATGTTTCATATTTGATGCTTTGTTCTGTCTCATATTTTCCATTAATTATAATTTTAATTTGTGTCACACTGTGCCTTTTTAGTCCGCTGACTCAATGGAGAGATCCATTTATCTCTAATTTCAACCTTTCTAACCTTTCAACCTCTTTAACAAGAATAAATACATTAATTATGCAAAACGTGAAATATTCAAAAGGTCACAAAAACCTACAGTAGAGTGAGATGTAAATTATACATCTTGGGACAGATGTGCCTGCATGTCAATCTATCTGTATTCACTCAAATGCCAAGCATATCTTAGCCTTCTTCAGGCCTTCACTTTACAGACTTCCACATCACCCTTCAGCTAAGTTCTCCAGCTCTTTTCTGGTCACTGATACTTCCAGTTTCCTTTCCGCCAGTCTGACTTTTCAGCCTTTTTCTAGTCTACACAGCAGGCCATGCATTAGGGAGGAAACCACAGCATAAAGCTGGTAGAGAGGGATGTGAAATCTGAAAAAGTTCCTCTGCAAGTGGGGCAACAGAAAAGGCTCAAAAAATGCCCTGGTGCTGTGCCGTGTGGGAAAGTAGGGACAGAGATGAAAGCACGGGTCTACCATCCAGGACGTGCGGCTCGACAGGTCTGGCCTGTCCTGTGTCTGCCGTGGGTTCTCCCTTCTTGACTCCTGGTTCAGTTTTAAGTCAGATAGGGAGTGCCACCTACTGGGTGACCTTCTGAAAGTAAGCCATCAGCTCATTATTTAAGATAATTGCAGCAGGAATTTATACAGAGCAAAAACACAGCAAGGGCCTAAAATTAATGAATCGGATAATTGGAATCCGTGAGAAGGACAAATGGCACTTAAAGTAGCTCCCTTACAGTTTCATGTCCAGCTGGCTGCCACTTTTAGTAATCCTTTTCTGGCATGCTGGTAAAAAACCTGTAGAGCTGTTGATAACTTGCCTTCTTCATGTGTAATGAAGCTTTCCAACAGCAGGCATGCAGAACCTACCTGCCTGCTAAATCTCTCACGGCTCTTGGGGTTTGATTCTACGGCACGATACCATTGTCTTTATACACAAAGGAAAAGGCTCTTGACAAGGTCTTTCACCTACACATACCAAAGTCAATAACAAAATATTCTTAGTCCCCCTGGAGATCGTGAAGGAATTTTCTGTGGTTCACTCAGTATAGCGGTGAATAGCCAATGGATGAGATGGATCAAAGTTTTCCAAGCAGTGTATTTTAAATGTGCACACATATCATTCTGCGGATCCCAACTCCAGGATTCCTAAAGCAGGGAGACTCACAGCACACGCCAAGAAAGGTATCTTAGACATGCCTCACGAAGCTGCCATAAGAAAGTTTAAGGAATAATTTCATGTATAGAAAATGTTTAAAACTGCATATAGAAACTGCATTTCCATTACTTTCCCTGTTATGGGAGGTGTTCTCCACTGAGGTGAAGGTATAAAAATGTGACTCTATAAGCAGATTTGGGCAGCTGTGACACATCAGGTACAGCACATTACTTAGAGAAGAACTATGATTTCCAAACAAGAATGTTATGGTTGGTTAGTTGATAAAAGAAGTTCACATTACACATCATATTTCAATATTTATCTGCAGTTATTTGGGGAAAAAACCTCACAAACAAAGAAAACCACCAAAAATACGTAATATTGACAAGAAAAAGGAAGAATTTAAGAGACAGCTGAACTAAATGAGTGAGAAAATCACAGAGGTTCAGCACCTGAAGATTGATCTCAATGGGCTGCCCAGGAAAATGTAGCAAGGCCTGTAGTAAATGTCTTGGCATCAGAACCAGAACGGAGGCTGCCCAGATGTCCTGATTTCAACTGGGAGAGAGTTAATTTTCCTCCCAGTAGCTGCTGTGTTTTGGATGTAGCATGAAAAGAATGTTGATAATACACTGGTGGTTTTAGTTGTTGCTAAAGAAATCAAGGACCTTTTTTCAGTTTCTCCTATTCAGCTAATGAGCAGGTGTACAAGAGCTGGGAGGGAGCATGGCCAGGCAGCTAACCCAAGCCGGGCAATGGAAATATTCCATACCATAGATGTCATGCTCAGTATATAAATGGGGGTTGGCCAGAGGGCAGGGATCCATGAGTTCCATGAGTTCCACGATCGCTGCTTGGGAACAGGCTGCGCAGTCGGTCATCAAGCAGTGACAAAAACTGTATTGTGTATTGCTTGTTTTGTATATTCATTATTATTGTTGTTGTTGTTATTTGTCTTATAAAACTGTCTTTATCTCAAGCCATGAGTTTTGCTTTCTGTCCATTCTCCTCCCCATCCCACTGGGGATGGCGGGGAGGAGTGGATGAGTGGCTGCGTGATCCTAGCTGCCGGTGAGCGGCTGTCTGGTGCTTAGCTGCCAGCTGCCGGGTTAAACCATGACAGCACAGAAAGTCAGTCAGGCTCCAGCACCTCACTATTGCCAAAATACACATTGGAAAGGTGGAGGTGAGCGCTTAATTAATGCAACAACAGTGCCATCATTTCCCAATCTGACTACCTCCTGATAAGAGAAAATGGTCTAAGACAAGCAAAGTGGTCCTGTGAGAGCTGGCCGGTGTAAATTAATCGACTTCTGTGTGAAAAGGCTAGGAAAGGACACAATGTGACCACAGCAAAGGGTAATGCAGTAGAAAAATCACACATACTGGCATTAGCTTAGGTTTTTAAGACGATGGTCGCTGACCTGCTAGAAAGCAGCTCTGTGGAGGGGGACCTGGGCGTCCTGCTGGACGACAAGTGGACCATGAGCCAGCAGTGTGACCCGGTTGCCAAGAAGGCCAGTGGGATCTTGGGGTGCATTAAAAAGAGTGTGGGCAGCAGGTCGAGGGAGGTTCTTCTCCCCCTCTACTCTGCCCTGGGGAGGCCCCATCTGGAGTAGTGTGTCCAGTTCTGAGCTCCCCAGTTCAAGAAAGATGAGGAGCTGCCAGAGAGATTCCAGTGGAGGGCTACGAGGATGATGACAGGACCGGAGCATCTCTCCTACGAGGAAAGGTTGAGGGAGTTGGGCTTGTTTAACCTGAAGAAGAGAAGGCTGAGAGGGGACCTTATAAATGCCTATAAATCTCTTAAGGGTGGGTGTCAGGAGGATGGGGCCAAACTCTTTTCAGTGGTGCCCAGTGACAGGACAAGGGGCAATGGGCACAAACTGAAGTGTAGGAGGTTCCATCTGAACCTGAGGAAGAACTTCTTCACTCTGAGGGTGATGGAGCACTGCAACAGGCTGCCCAGAGGGGTTGTGGAGTCTCCTCTGGAGATATTCAAAACCTGCCTGGACAAGGTCCTGTGCAGCCTGTTCTTGGTGACCCTGCTTTGGCAGGGGGTTTGGACTAGATGACCCACAGAGGTCCCTTCCAACTCCTACCATTCTGTGATTCTGTGATCAAACAACACAAAGGTTTCGGTTCAGTGGCCATCTGTGGCCAGATAAAAGAAGGAGAATATCCTGCTGAGGGGATTTCACAGGGAGCACCTACAAGAAGATGAAGTGGAGTTGAGAAGGTGGAGCCAGGCTGTTCATAGCAATGCATGGGGGGAAGAGGAGAGACAATGGGTGTAAATTGAAATAGGAAAAGTTCAGACAAGATATGAGGAAAAACTTCCACCAGAAGGACAGGCAGGCAGTTGAAACAGATTGCCTGATTATGAGGAGGGTGTGTTGTCTTCATCCTTTGTTTTCAAGACCACGACAAAGCCTAGAGCAGCCTGGTCTGGCCTCATAGCTGTTGTGAGTGGGAAGTTGGACTAGATGCCTTCCGAGGTTTCTTTCCAGCAGAATTTTCTGTGAGTCTATGATTATATTATACTGTGAAAGTACATAACTGAAAAATGATTTAGAGTGATAGACATCTACATGGGAAGAAAATGGTTTAAAAATTGGCTGGCAGAAGAGGAATTATATGTTATGATGAGAAAAACAAAAAGAGCCCAGTAAAATTCAATTATATAGAGATCATACAAGCATTCAAATACCTCAGCTGATGTATAAAGATCATAGAAGAATTGAAATACTTCAGCTCATGGGGAATGACTGTGAATAACAATGTTGGTTTAAATGTTAGTGGTCAGGATGAATAGAATGAGAAGTTAGAAAATCCCCACAACAGGAAAGCGCTAAATAAACAGCAATGTCAAGTGATCTAGATGATGATTAAGCAAGTCACCAAGTACATACCAAATTGGTGGCCAGCAAGCAGAGCAGAAGAATGACAACTGCATAGAATGAAAATGGGATTTGTCAGGAGAGTTCTGCATAAAAGGGCAGATATGCAGAGCAATTATAATCACAGCCCAGGGAACCCCTCTCACAGAAAAGCTGTGTGGAATGAAAAATTGCATCACGGTAAAAAAAAAAATTATAAAAGTTTAAAGAAATCACTGGAAAGAACAGAAAGAACTGAAAGAAACTGTGGTCAGCTTGAAGGTAACAAATGAGAGCTGCTGACTCCAAAAATAGGATAATGAGACTACTTAATTTCATAGATCTGCATAACACTTGAAAAAAGAAAATAGAATGCAATAATAGTCTCATTAAAAATAATTGTCACTGATATAAATCAAGCCAGAATTTCACCCCTGAGTTTTGTTCCGAAAAGCTGATAATCTTGAGATGCACCCTAGGAGGACTATCTTTTTGTGAGTAGTCCTGCCCTTGGTGTTATACTAATAAATGCTATGTGAATATGTAGGTCTAGGCTGAATACAACAGGTGATGATGTAAAGGGAAAAACAAAAAGAAAACACAGATGTGAAATTGCTCTGTTTTATCTGCTATTATGAATACTTTAAAGGGGTTGCGTTGCCATGCTAGTACTAACACATTTTCTTGCATTTAATACCCAGATGATCAATTGAAATAATTTCCAGCTTGTCCGTCTCCACTTAGCTTTTCCATCTTTTGTTTTAGATATTGATTTTTTTTTTCATTTTGTCTTCCCATCACTCATCTCTGTTCTTTTTTAAGGCAACATTTCTCTTTGAAGCTGGTCAGGAAGCATGCTTCTGCTTCCACAGAAAAAAAAAAAAAAATTACTTTTTAAAAATCACAAATCAAGATGAAATTCTGAAAGCTGATTTTTTATACATTTTTTAAATGGGAGTCCAGAAGCTATAATTTTTATTTTAAAAAAGTAAAACATTCCAAGGGCTGAGTCCATGTTTCTGAAGCCAGCTATGTTGCCTGGGGTCCTAAGTGGGTGGATGTTTGAGCAGCGAGTTCCCAGGGGCTCTGAGCTTCCTTGTACTTTCACATGCTGCATTGCAGTGGCTTGGAATTGCTGAGCACTTGGGACTTAGGAACAAGCAAGTTTTTGAAAAACCAATTGATGAAAACTCTGGGATGCTCGTGCGTAGGTCAGCTGCCAATGAATAAAACCCACTTTGTAGAAAAGCCAAAGAAGTGTCTACAGAGATCAACATCCCCAGAATATTTCCATTTTCAGCAGATTAGTTTTCTCCAACAGGAAAACTTCAGAAAATGCCCAGCTGTCATTCTCACCTTATTTGCATTTCTGCACAATGGGCCTGTATATAAAAAATACAGCACTTCATCATGGCTCCAGCTTCCACTTCACTGATCATACACCGACCTCCTCCCAACACCAAAGATGCATTTATCTTTCTAGATAGTTTGGAAGCCTATTTTATTGTAGCATACTTGAAGTCTTCCAATTTCTGCAATAGTCCTTGATCTAGATGCTCTGGGGTTTGTGATAATATAAGGAGGTATGAGTTTTTCCCTGTCAAAACATTGTGAAGCAGGCATTCAGTAATTATGTTGACATCTTGCTCTTCCCAAGAAACTATTTGGGCAGGGCATCATTAGCTTCTGTTATATATCACAGCAAAGGGTGTCATGCCCAGTGGTGCTTGGTGACAGCTTTGCATTTGATAAAATGAAAGACCAAAAAATAAAACACTATCCCCCCAAAAAAATGCAGCTAAAGAACTAGATAAGAGCTGTTCAGTCTTCTTGTCTAGTGACCATATGTTTGTTTCTTAGCAGTAGAGTAATGAGTCTCCTCTTGAAATAGAGAAGTTATGGCCTGATATTAAAGAACTGTGTTTTTCCCCTTGGTTTAGAAAAAAACAAAAGAATTTTATTGATGTCAAAGTTTCAAGATGGTACTGAACCTGGTTGCTGAAGAAACTGTAGCATATCAAACCATTAAAACCTAAAAGAGACAAGAAGGAAAGGTTATAACTGAGGTAGACTGGGAACTGAAAAGCTGAATACAAAAACAGGGGAGAGATGTGAAAGTTCTGGGAAGACTGGTTGGTTATGTATGAGCGGTTGTCTGCTGTCAGAAATACGCTAACGTGAAAAAAGTTTACTTTATTGCTCCTGATTCTTGTATTTTTACACTCCAATCTCACATTTGTGTATAGGACATCTAATTATGAAATACTTGTTGATATATTTGATGATGTCTTCTCTTTGATTAACAGTGATACGGCTAGAACAATTTTCTTAGTGGCTTCAGTTTCACGCTTCTTTTATGACATAAGAAGTTATACAGCTTGATTTGAGTCAAATCTGTTCTGACACTGGACCCCTGTCTTGAAATAAGACTTCATTGTATGGCTTCAGATATTTTACAGTGGGTTTTTTCGACTAATGCTCCCATGCAAGAGAAAGTGCTGTTGTAGGAAAACAATGTCTTCTAATTATTCTAATTATTTAGCAATATTTTAAATTCTGATTTTTTTTAATTCAGTTAAATGATCTTGTATTGTTTTTATCACTCTAACAAAAGCTCAGTCTTAAAGAAAAGTGATACCACTTAATTTTCTTTAGAGTTTTCATTATAGCCTCTAGTCCTTGGGGCTTTGGAGACAGAGAATAAAAATATTTACTTTCATTTCATGACTCTGGCGGTAACATAAAAATGTGCCATAGTCAGTTTAGGGCTTCGGTATTTACATCTAGAAAATACAGAGCATGTGTACTTGCCTTTATAAAACATTTGAACATCTGAAGTAATCAAATTCCAACAAGCTTAAGGGTAGAATTTTCCCCTTGGGATTTATTTGATGGTAAAATCATGCTCCAGTTACATTTTTCATTTTTTATACTTGCTGACATCTTGCTTTGCTCATTTTTATTCAATTCCATTATTCCAAGCTGAACCATAACTTTGCTTATAGTTCACATTTAATTTTAAGTAAATTTAAAACTGCCAAACCCCAAAATTACATATATCATTTGGATTTTCCCAGTAGAAGTTTGAACACCTGCACAAACCGAATTTTTCTTTAAAATATAATATTGATTCCCCTAAACCGATATTTGATGTCATATTTTGATGGAAAAATCTAGACAATCATTAATATGACTATGTCACTAAACCATCATTTCCTTTTCAAAGTTTCTACTTAATAGTTTTCCATTTGGTAAGACGTTTATATTTCATTAGTTTAGATTTCAACTCCAGATATGACTTTATCTTCTGCAATTGCTTTGCTTATCACCTACATTGTGTGTAAAGCATTGTGCTGTACGCTTCAGTGCAGGGGAGATTTTATGGTCACTGTCTATAACTGGGGGGG